>ERZ1023641.60-NODE-60-length-51002-cov-10.091899_pt1 | contig 51002 bp, 69 predicted proteins | sample MGYA00380335_ERZ1023641 | MGnify/ENA primary metagenome ERZ1023641 (study PRJEB33179, sample SAMN07448970) | human gut metagenome | biome: Human-gut; feature: Human associated habitat; material: Faeces | host: Homo sapiens | place: India: Bhopal | collected... | reverse complement strand
ATATACATCATGGGAATACTTCAAAGAAGATACTCCTATAAACATCAAAGTAAATAATAACAAAACGATACAATCTATAAATATTGATAATTATGAATAACAAAATCATCGGTTTACTTGCTGATAGAAGAATTATCAACGAGAACATTATAAGACTTGTAAATGAAGACATCAAAAGCCTACCATACAAGAAAGACGATAAGTGTATTAACACCAAAACAAAAGAGGTGTTTTGGATACATGATATATGTCCTACATTGCCGGACGGTGTAACACCGAATGGTCATTTCACCATTTACGTGAACCCACCTAAAAATGATGGCACACGATCAGCAAAGAAGCGCATACTGTATTACGAATATCAAGACATAAAGAAACTGGAGGATTAATTATGATAACAAAAATAGACTTTGCTGACAATGCCACAACTAAGGAAGCTGGATTATACGCAGTAAAGTATGGTTGGGCATTCGTAAAAGGTGTCTGTCGAGAAGTAAACAGTTTTGTTCATCAGCTACCCTGGTTGTGCATGGGTGCTGTAATGGTAGTATCTGTTACTGCAAGCTTTGTCTGCATATCCAATGCGAGAGCTGAACGAGATAAATCTCTCAAGAAGCAGGTGGAATTACAGAACCAAGTAGAACAATTATCGTGTGTAGTAGAATCAGAAAGGAGGCCAAAATGAAAAAGAGACTTAGAAAAAAGATAATATCTATTTGCTTTGATAAACTCCCAACAGAGTTGTACAATGGTTTCCTACACAAGAAGTGTAAGTATAACGCTCTTGGAAATGTTCATAGCATGATCAGAAAAGGTAAGAAAGATGGTTACAAATCATATCTTTCAATAACTGGACCAGAAGGAACGGTTTATAAGAAATTCAAAAAATAATCCTTATGAGCAACAATCTGTTTATACCCCAACAGCGCACAGCCATCCTCGCTTTCGACAATGGTCAGCGCGTTCGTGCTGAAATCCTTGTTCCTAAGTCCGACCGTCCTGAGTTTTATGATGAACTCGAGCGTCGTTTTATCGAAAGCTTTCGCAAGTTGCAGCCTCGGGCAATACACAAGTTAGTAAAAGTACATTTTCTACGCAATTAAAATACATACGACAATGAATAAAAAGACAATTAAACAGAAGTTCAGTGATATAAAGATTAAGGCGACAGCCCTGTGGTGGTTCCTCACACGTAAGCATTTCTTTCTTTTTGCCTACAACACCAAAAAAGGGAAACAAATCTCGTGTTCGTTTTACAACGTGGACATACTGTCGTTTATAGACCAAATTCAACGTTGGCACAATATGCTTACTGCTCACGACATTCTTGTAACACTCGACGGAATAAGGAAATTAGGTATTGACGACATTCTTGTCCGCAACGAAGTTAAAGAACTCATTGAGAAGATAAAGAAACAAGACAGAGTTTATCTCGGCCCGGAAACGAAGTGACGATAAATATAAAGAACTATGAAGAAGATAAAGACATGGCTCATACACCTTCTGGGTGGAGTGACGGTTGCTGAAAAAAGAAAGATAAATCAAAAATTTTTCCTTCTTGGCATGAAAGGTGCCTGCATCGATATTCGTAACTATGCCGATTCTCTCTATGGCAAGCCTGCCGATGAATGGAGCGAGCTAATGTACGAGTTTATATGTGAACTACAAGAACGTCTTGCGCATGGAACTGACGAAGAAAGACCAACGGCACATCCGTAACCTCGCTGAGGCAGATGTATGGAGCGTTACCGACCATGCTTCCGAATACGCCCAGCTCTATAGGATTGCATATTACAAGGAGGTTGTAAAACACTTACAAAACAGAATTAACATATTAGAAGAACAATATAACAAAACGTATGGAAAATAATAAGATAAATATTGCGGCGAAATTGAAGAATTGTCCGAAGGGGACGAAGCTTTATTCATCATTATTTGGTAAAGTTGAACTTTTGTCAGTTGATGATGATTGTGATTTCCCTATAACTGTCAGAATTGACGAAAAAAAAGAAAAAGCTTGCTTCACAAAAGAAGGATGTTATCATTCTTGTTACTCCGATGCAGAATGTGTCCTTTTTCCATCCTCAAAAATGCGAGATTGGAACAAGTTTTTCAAGCCTGGCGACGTGTTAGTACTTTGGTATCACGGTCTTGGCGTTATATTCAAAGAATGGATAGACGCTTATATTTCTTTTAAAGTTTCGATTTGCCAGTTAAAAAATGGGGGATTTGCAAAAAGAGACGAAGAGGTCTTTATGTCTGAGGATTTTAGCAAGGCAAGTGACGAACAACGTGACAAGTTTATCTCCGACATGGAAAAGTTCTTTGGTGGCAAGTACAATCCCGAAACGCTGCAAGTTGAGACATTAAATGTAGAGTTTTCCTTCAAGGCGTTCGACAAGGTATTGGTAAGAAACGCGAGCACCGACAAATGGTTGCCTGGATTTTTTGAAAAATTTGATAAAAATGGGATTTTTCCATACCAGATAATGAACTTTCATAATATGAATGATTTCACTTTTAGGTATTGTATTCCTTATGAAGGTAACGAACATTTGCTTGGCACAACAGAACCTTACAAGGAGGAATAACTATGGGAAGATTTCATACCCCCCCCATTTGCCAGAACTGCATATCGTTCAACGCAATTAAAAATGGTTGCAAAGAACCAAGTTCCGAGCTGTTTGGTGGCTGTATCAGTCCTTTACATCTTGCTTGCCACAAGTATATATCCATCTTTAGTGTTTACGCTAACAAGAATCGTCCAAAGAAATGGTTTCGTGTGAAGGCCATGGATGATATGTCTGACAGTAGAGCAAGGTTATACTAACATATAAAAACATAAAACATTATGGAAACCGTTTTAACAATAAATGAAGCCGATAATGGCATAATCTTCAAATTCGGAGAATACTTAGAGGTTATAGAATTTACACACAACGTTGATAAGCAAGGCAAAGACAACCTTTATCAGCGTCTTGGTCAATACCTCTATAGCCTGACAAAAGGCGTAATGGACGAAGAAGCAACTAATAAAGTTCAGATTAAAATCAACATAACTAAAGCAGAATAGTATGATAGACGATAATAAAATCATAAAAGCAGCAATTCTGAATGCTGATAAATACAAGCCGTGCCGTAGTCTATTGGTTAGGGAAGATGCGTGTCGCGCATCGTTTGAGGATGGTGTCGAATGGCTCAAGCAAGCCCTTTGGCACGATGCAAACGAAGAGCCAGAACTTAACAAAAAGCTCGTTGTGCAATACACCAATTACATGGGGGATATTGACTACGAAGAAGATACAAACCACTCCCTTATTTCATGGAAAGACTGGGTAATATCTTATAGAATTTCTAAATGGTGCTACATCGAAGATATACTACCGAAAGGAGGTGACAAATGATAAAAGCAGAAGACTTGAGGATAGGAGACCTTGTAAGAGTAAGCGAAACAGGTTGTATGATACCTAAAGGTGATGTGTGCAAGGTAGTAGCAATAGACTCCGAAAAATCTTTTGAAGAAATGAATTTGAAAGGGTGTGCTACTCTTAAAGAGCTTGTAGTAAATCATTGTAGCATTTCTTGCGGTGTTTGGTGTAAATATATTGCCCCCATCCCCCTCACCCGTGAAATCCTCACCCTCAACGGTTGGAATCTCGCCAAGCGTCACATTGACGAAGCCAATTTTGAGTGGCACGATTACTATCACGAAGACAATTGCATCAACATACAATATTACCCTAAATATGACTCCTTTTCTGCTTTCTACGATGAAGACAGTGAGCTATGTGAAATAAAGTACGTACATGAGCTACAGCATATCCTTTGGGCGTTAGGTGAGGATGCAAATCTAACAATATAATAAATCTAAAAAACAAAACAGATATGGAAGTACACAATAACAACTGTCAGCAGTTCTTCGGAGCTGACATAGACGGAGCGGTGATAATCAACGGCAACGTTATACGTGGAGCTAAAGAACTCAATGTAGGAAAAGGAATGGTATTCATCAACGGCAAGCTTGTCGAAGAATACACAAACGTTCCCCTCCAAATCGAGATAACTGGTACTGTCAAGTCAATCAAGACCACAAGCGGAGGTGTGACCGTCAAAGGCAACGTGAAAAATGTAAAAACAATGAGTGGCAGCGTGCATTGTCAAACAGTTGAGGGCAATGTCTCCACAATGAGCGGCAGTGTTACATGTGACAATATTGCAGGTGACTGCTCCACAATGAGCGGCAACATAAAAAGATAGCCTATGAAAAAGATTTTATTCAATGACAAGTACGGCCTAACCAAAGCCGTACTTGAAGGTCGTAAGACGCAGACAAGACGTGTGTTAAATCCTACAATGTTTTTTCAAAGATTGGAAACCTTCGAAGGATGGTCAAAGGAAGACATTAGTGCTTGGAAAAGGTCATGTAAGAGACGGTTCTACGAAGCTCAAGGAGATATACTTCAGCAGATGCTTGATTACGCGTTGTCGTCTTCACGTTACAAAATTGGTGAGGAGGTTGCTATAGCACAACCCTACAGAATGACAGCATGTAAGGTGAACTATAACGAGAAAGAAATAAAGAAAGTAGTTAGTTCTAAAGGTTGGAGAAACAAAATGTTTGTGAAGGCCGACCTTATGCCCCACCGTATCCGCATAACTAACCTACGTGTCGAACGCTTGCAGGAAATCAGCGACGAGGATTGTATAGCCGAAGGCATAAAGAAAAATCCTGAAGTGCTAAGAGGCATGTGGGAATTCTCTTACATCAAGTACGTAACATTAAAGTTTGAGATGTCAACAACGCCACGTGGAGCTTATGCCAAGCTGATAGACCACATATCAGGCAAAGGTACATGGGAATCTAACCCTTATGTATTTGTCTACGAGTTCGAATTAATAAAATAAAAAGCTATGGATTTAGAAAGAGTAAAGCAGCTTAGAAACGAATACGCAGAACAGCATATTATTTCAATTGAGCAGTTCGAGAAATTCAAAGAGCGTCTATACAGCCAAGAAGCAGTTGTACCAGAACCTCCACAAACTCCTCAACCAAGCAGTACCTTCGACTATGCTCCAATGACACGTCAACAGCGTAGAGCATACGAAAGAAGACTTGCAAAGGAGAACAAAAGAAAATATTAACAACATAACAAATACAACTATGAACAAAGAAATGAAACAGTACACAGGTACAAAAACAGTAAAGGCAATGCCTATGAAAATGGGGAAGCCTACGAGCGCAAGCTTTTGAAGGAAGGTGTAAGACCTTCTGAGTGTGAAACAGACAAGGCAGGCTACCTTGTTGAATATGAGGATGGTTATCAGTCATGGTCTCCTGCCGAGATATTTGAGAAGGCATACAAGCCTTCAGAAACATTCCTTGACCGCTTATATATTGAACGTGATGAACTGGAACAACGTTTTAATGCTCTTGACAGTTTTCTTGAAAAAGGATATAGCTATATTATAGAAAAGGTAGGAGCACTACAGGCTTCTTTGCTTATCTCTCAGCATCTCTGTATGAGTGGTTACCTTAACATACTTAAATCTCGCATTTTGGAGATAGAATCAACAAATAAAATAAAGTAGTCAGAGAGTTTGAACTTTAAATACAAATAATTTATGAACAGAAAAGAACAAATAGAAAAAGCAACACCTTCTTATATAAAGGAGAAATATAGTCATTTAGACCATTCTTTTATTGAAGTTGATAATGATAAGAAAGGAAAGCAAGAAGCTTTTAGGGAAGGTGCAAAATGGGCAGATGAGCACCCATATTGGCATAAAACTTCAGAAGAAATGCCAAAATTTGGAGTAGAAGTAATTGCCTATCACGAAAAGTGGATTGATGAGGATTTTAATCCTAATGGTACAAGAGTAGGATTTCTCCAAGAAGAAGGTTTTACTTCTGCAACTTGGAATAATGAACAAGATTGTTATGACACTTGTAGTGAGGAAGGAGATGACTATTATACAGGTGTTTCAGGTATTCCAGGCATGGACGAGTATCACAAGCAATTTGCAAAACCAAATATGCCAACACATTGGATGCCTATTCCTAAGCATCCATAATTAATCATTCATTCCTCTCCCTGGTGACAGCAGGGAGAGATAAAGCATAAAAGGCAAACATGTACGACATCATTAACACAAAACATAAAGCTCGTAAGCCTCACACTTGTTGTTTGTGCGATTGTCCTATAGAGAAAGGTAAACAATATATTCGTCAGTTTCAACAAAGGGACAGATGTACCCTCAAAATGCACAAGGATTGCTTTGGTCTTCTTTCTGACTTTTCAGAGCAAGAGGATTATGAAGAAGGTGTTAGTTCGGAAGACTTCATAAACAGAGTGGACGATTATGTCAATGATAATCACTATCAAGAAGATGGTTGGAACGGCTCTGTATATGAGCGAGTTAAAATGATTGTAAAAGAATTGGAGGAAGAACAATGATACAACGACAAATTTGGAAGGATGAAATAAGAATTTTAATTACTGATGAACAAAATCATGGTTCTGTTCAAATATCTATTCCACGTTATGAATGTAATATTTCGGGTAAAGCTGATGCACTTATATATGCATTGTATGTAGATAGTAGCTATAGAAGGAAAGGAATAGCAACTAAGCTTTTGTGGCTTGCAGAGCGTCAAATCAAATTAAGTGGACTTCAAATAGCTGGAATAGAATTTGACAAAGAAGAATCTGAAAGTTTTGTTTTAGCTTGGTATCTAAAGAATGGTTATAAACCATTTTCTAAAAGAAGTAAATTACTAATTAAAGAATTGGAGGATTAAGATGGAAAAATTAAAGGAGTTTTCGCAACTATCTGATGGTTGCACAATAACAGAAATCAAAGATGGGAATTATATGTTTTGGACATATCTCATGGTACATCCAAAAAACCAAAGATATATACTTGCTTTAAATTCTTGTACGGAAGATGCAGACAAATTATATATCCCAGACCTATTAGAGGGAGATTATTATGTTGGTGATTATGACGGAGACTTTATTCTACGGGAAAGGCTAAAACAATATGAGTTAATGGAACAAGAATTACATGAACGCATAGAGCATATACACAGCCTTTTAAGTAAGGACAAATCCGAAGATAAAGATGAGGAGAGTTGGGAAGAAATATTAAAACATGAATCGTTTGGATAAATTAAAGATTAAACATAAAGGAGGAAATAATATGAACAGAGAACAAGCAAAAAAGCTGCTGCCTATTATACAGGCATTTGCAGAAGGTAAGACAGTGCAATATAAAATAGAAAAAGAATGGATACAAACTAATGTACCAACATTTAATCCGTATTTATGGGAATACCGCATTAAGCCAGAGCACAAGTACCGCCCATTCAAGGACGCAGAAGAATGTTGGCAGGAAATGCAGAAGCACCAGCCGTTTGGATGGGTGAAGGACATGGAAAATGGACATAAAGTCGCAATAACAAGAGTTAATGACGATGAAAATACAGGTCTTATAGCAATCAATGGTAAAAGCGAATGGCCGTTAGAGAGACTAATAGAATGTTATACATTTGCCGACGGCACGCCCTTTGGCATAAAGGAGGAATAATATGGAAAGAAACATAACAATTTCTCTTGAAAAAGCAAGAGAGTTTTATAATAGTGATAATGAATCACTCAAAGAGATTGCACTTCAAGCATTCAGTAAAGAGGAAATGTATGCTTTTGATTTCACAAAAATCAAAACCTTTGATAATGCTTTGGCTGCTTTAGGTTATACTCCCGAACAATCTATAATAATAAATAATATGATTGTCAATATCAAACATTATTCTAAAGCTTCTGCTGCAATGTTCATGTTGAATATTGTAAGAAAAGTACTTAACACCGACTACAATATGCACCTTATTCAAAATGCAGATGGACAGAAAACAACTTGGTATCCTTACTTTAGATTTATTACAAAAGAATCAAACACTTATAAGGATGAGCTAAAAAGTGGTGAGTATAAGAAATTAGGTAAAATTACAAGTGAAGGAATTATCTATGATGTTCTTGGTGGGGATACTAAAAAAGGTGATGAAGGTTTAGGTAACTTTGATTCTTTCACTGGCGTTGGCTATGCTTATATTGACATTGGATTTCTAAGTTGTGCAACTAAAAATATAGCCAAACATTTTGGTGAGTATTTTGGTATGCTTGTAATGGAAGCCATGTATGGTGACATGGTAGACTTTGAAATTATAGAAAATAAATATCAATAGTTATGGCATGGGTAGCAAAAGATTATATTGGTGAATGGATATTCAACTGTAAGCCTGATATGTGGGCTGGTGATTGTGTCGAGCACAACTATTGGTTGCCACAAGATAGAAACGGAGCCTATGGTTTCCAACTTCCTAATGGCAGCATAAAGAAGCTTATCGGACGAGAGCTTAACTGGAATGATGAACCTGTAGAACTTAAGGAGGAATAAGTAATGAAAGAAGATTTGAAAGCCATGTTACCTATAATACAAGGGTACGCAGACGGTAAAACTGTAGAGTGCAGACGAAAGGATATGGGGTTTGCACCTTGGGATAAAGTGGATATTGTGTTTGATTGGCAATTCGACTTACAACACTATGAGTATCGCATCAAACCAGAAGAGAGTGCAATACAAAAATTAAACCAAAGAGCAATAGTTAAACCAAAAACAATTATGAGAACAATTAAATTCAAGGCAAAACGTATTGACAATGGCGAGTGGTTGGAAGGCTACTATAGGGGTAGTAACTTTGAAGGCAAAGCTTTTATCAATAGAATTAAAAGACCTCCTTTGGCTTTTGAAGTTGACCCCGACACCGTCTGTCAGTTCACAGGTCTCTTCGACAAGAACGGCAAGGAGATTTACGAGGGAGACATACTATCTATTCAAGGAGCTCACTTTTTCCCTTGCCGTATACCTTTAGACCTTATTTGGCGAGTTGTCTTTGACCAAGGAGCTTTTTGTGCCTACGATGAGCGAAAAAAGTATGTAAGAGGACCTCTGGGCAATTATGACGAGAATATAACATCTAAATGGGAGGTCAAAGGTAACATCCATGACCCGAGTTGCAGGGAGATTTTGCAGAAGAGTTGAATAAAGAACATCGTAAATAGAAAGATTATGAAACGAGAAATAATATACAGAAAACAGAAAGGCGTAATTGGATTGCACTCCGACAGCGAGTATGAAGCAAGAGAAGTCTTATTGAAAGGTACGATAACACGATGTACAGAACGAAGATTGTTCGGCATTATACCGCTTAAAGATAAGTATGAGTGTAAAATAGAGATTATTCCAGGTACCAACAAACAAGGAAGAACTCTTTATGTAAAGAAGCTAACCTTTGAATCTCAGAAGCGAGTAGCACAGGAGAAACGAGAGTTAGAAGCATTTTTGACAAACAAGTGTAAAGAATATAAAAATAAAAAGTAATGAGTAGAGGTAAACATTTCACAGAAAAAGAAATAGAGTATTTAAAAGTAAATTCTCTCGTAATGTCAACAAAAGAATTGGCAGACAATCTTGGTAGAAATTATTGGGCAGTACATAGAAAGTTGCAAGCGTTAGGTATAAGTAAGAACCATATCTTTACACCAGACGAAGACTATATAATAAAACGTATGTATGGAAAGTTTACTGCAAAAGCCATTGCTACCAAAATTGGTGTTGACGAGAATGCAATATATAACAGATGCAAAAAATTAAAATTAAAGAATAAATGACGTAAGAGTTATTGCACCAAACAAAGATACTCCAAATCTATTTAATTGTCCCAAATAATTTGTATGTACATACAAAGATTTGATTATCAGAGACTTATTTACAAGTTTTTCTTTGATAGTCAAATCTTTTTCTATATATTTGCACCATACTTAGCTGCAACATCATCGTACTGGGATATTTATTGGTTAATCACTAAATATCAAAATTAAATGAAAAAGAAAACAAAGCAGGTACTAAGTATCTTGAAACCTAAATGTAAGGCGTTAGGGTTCAATTCAAGTGAGTTGGAGGGTATTGCCGCAGACATTGCCGATAACCTTGAACTTGACGAAGAAGCCTCAGAAGAGGACATTAACGAAAAGATTTCAGCGGAAGTAGATTCGGTAGTTCCTTATCTTAAAATTGCCCAAAAGGCATCCAATCGTGTTATTCAGAACTATAAGAATAACAAATCCAACGACGACGATAACGACGAAGGTGAAGCCGGCGAAGGAAAGTCAAATAAGCCATCAGAAGAAGCTGAAAAAATACCCGCATGGGCTCAGGCACTCATTACGCAGAATAAAGCCATACAGACAGAATTAGTAGGCTTGAAGTCTGAACGTGTATCAGATGTAAGACGTGCAAAATTGCAGGCCTTGCTCAAAGATACTGGTGTTTTCGGTAAGAACGTCCTCAAAAACTTTGACAGAATGAGTTTTGAGAACGAATCAGAGTTTGACGATTTCTATGATGGTGTAACTGAAGACTTGTCAGCTCTTAATCAAGAGAGAGCAAATGCTGGACTTGCAAAACTTGGAGCATCATCAGCCCAGACAGTTCACAAAGATAAAGAAGACAAGCCAGAAGTTCTAAGTGACAAAGACATAGAAGAATTAGCTGAAACTTTTTAAAAATTAAAATGTATGTACGGAGTAAGTAACGCAGAAGTATTTGATTCCGGCAAAGAGTCTGTCGTAATCCGCAATTACGTTAACGGAATCATGGGAGGTGTAATTCTTGATATGACAGGTTTTGACGAACCCTTTATCAAGTGTGGACATGTAATTATTCGAAGTACCAAGGATGGAGAGTATAAGCCCATGCCTATAAGCGCAGGTGCATATTCAACCCTACCATCTGATGCAGAATACGTGGGTATTTGCATGACTACGGCACCGAAAGACACTCCACATGTAGGAGTAATGACAGCAGGAGAGGTTAATGACAAGGCAGTGCCTTATTCTGTGGAATCTATAAAGTCTGCCTTTAAAACAGCGGTTCCAACAATACAGTGGGGACATGACAAAATAGGATAACTATGCAGAGTTCTTTGTTTTTAAAGTATGTATTGAGCTTCTTTCCTAAATTGAAGGCGCTCATTGAAAAGATCAACGGTAAGCGTAAGAACGAAATGACTTATCTTCATAAGGACACTTCAATCCTACGCAGAGTGTTTAGTACGGACAATAAATGGGAGACAGACACAGTAGATACAAGTTTTGTAGCCGCTGATTATGTAGCCATTGATTCACCAGTTCCACTGAAATCACGAGATAGAATCTCAGTAGCGAGTGGAAAGCTGCCTAAGATTGGTATGAAGAAGTTCCTAAAAGAGTCGGAAATACTTGCTCTTCGTATCATGGAGTCACAAGGTGGACAAGTAGCAGAAATCCGTCGAAAGCTTGCCCAAGACCCGGTAGCTTGTTCTGTCGGTGTTGATGAGCGTAATGAGTACGCACTCCTATATGGTTTATCAAACGGATTTGTTGCAGTTCGTGACGAAGACAATCCAAAAGAGCTGTTACGCATTCGCTACAACTATCTTGAAGACAACAAGCTCGGTATCGCTAATAAAAGTGTAGGTCTAACAGTTGACGACTTGAAGGCTGCAATAGAGCGAGCTTCAAATGATGGAAATTCAATTATCCAGTTCTGGATAGCAAAAACCACTTTTGACGCACTAAAGAAGACTGATTCAGCCAAGGAACTTGTAGCCACATACAATGGTCAGACATATGATTCAACAACCAAGTTGCCAACTCCTACATCAAGTAAGTTCCAAGAAGCATTTACTGATGAAACAGGTGTAACATTCCGAATTATCAACCGTACTGTCCGTCTTGAAGAGGATGGTGTACGCCGAAGTGTTAAGCCTTGGAATAAGAACATGGTTATCGGTGTTTGTAATCAGATGATTGGAGCTCTCGTTTACGGCCAGGTAGCAGAAGCCACTAACCGTGTCAATGGTGTTGTTTATCAACAGATTGATTATAAGCTCATATCTCAGTATTCAACAACCGACCCACTAATGGAGACAACAGCAATTCAGGCTTACTGTCTACCTGTGATAGAAGACGTTGATACCATATATCAGATTGACGTTACAGTCGAAGACCAGCATGTTGAGGTAAACAAGGACAAGGAAGCAGAAGACGCATCAGACGAGAAGGTAACAATAGGCGATAATACCTATAAAAAGAATGAAGCCATCACTGGTCTGAACGCCTTAGGTGCAAGTTTACCTTCTGATGCCTCAGATGCTGACATTGTAGAAGCATACAATGAGCTACCACCAGTAAAGAAGGGGCAATTCAAAACAAATGTAACACCAACAACTTAAAAATATGAAGACAATCGGACAAGCACTTATTGACGAGATACACATACCTATTCCATTCGGATATGTGGAGAATGTCTGCATAAAGCGCGAGCTTAACATAGAAGACAATTTCAGCAGCGAAGTCTCAAAAAGTAACTCTTACAAAGGTGCTCTTGCCGACTGTCTTCTTTCTCTTGTTCAAGCCGTAAGCTTCTCAGAATCAGACAAGTCAATTGGTTCACTTTCAGAGGACCAAAGAAAGGCTATATTGATTCAAGCTAATAGACTGTATTTGTCAATAGGTGAAGAAGAAGTTTCTTTAAAGCCCAAACCAACTGTTTATATAAATTGCTAATGAGTTTATTAAGTTTCCGCGCATCAAAGCTGTATCGCCAAAAAAAGACAAGTGGTTACACAGACGAAAATGGTGATTACCATCCAGGAACATTACAGTGGGAGTATTGCTGTGACTGTGATGTGGTGCCAGCAGGAGAAGCAAACAAAATTGTAATTCCTGACGGTTCGATGGATTACTATTCCTATAGTGTCTATAACATGCCTGTTGGAGTAAAGAAGTTTGAGTATGGAGACTTTGTGAAGCTCAATGTATTAGGACAAGATGAAGTCATTTTGAAAGTAAAAGGTTTTCATCGTTATCAACTTCAGTGTAAACTATGGGTATAAGAATGACAACCAAAGCTTCTGATCTACAGTCTTTCTTGGATAGAGCAGCAAAGCGGCTGCAGCAGTCTGTATTGAAAGCTTTAACAAAGCTTGGAGAAGAATGTGTTGTCAGAATACGAGACCGCTCCTCGAAAGAAAGTTGGATAGACCATACAGGCAATCTACGTAGCTCTATCGGTTACTCTGTATTTGACCAAGGCCGTAAATTTATGTCATCTGCTTTTCCTCAAGTGCTTTTAGGCACAGAAGGTACTGTTAAAGGTAAAAAGATGATAGATAGCTTAGCTAAAGAGTATTCAAGGGTATATGCACTTGTTGTAGTAGCAGCTATGGAATACGCCGGTGAAGTAGAAGCTTTGGAAAGCAAAGATGTCCTTTCTTCAACTAAGACATGGGCTTTATCACAAGTAGAACAGAGGGTGAAGACAGCTATAGATGCAACTGTAAGAGAAATAAACACATGGAAATTATGAAGTCAGACGGTGCTATTAGAACAGACATTTATCACTATATGAAAGATTCTGAGTTGGTTAATAATGTGTCCGGTGTTCTCAGCAAAAAGGGACGCCCTGCTAAGTCGCATTCCGAAGACATCGTAATTTCCATACTATCCAACGAAGGAGTACAGACACAAGTAGCGATAATCAATGTGAATATATACGTTCAAGACGAAGATGTAGAAGGACAATTCGAAGAAAAAACATTAAGAGTTGAAGAGCTATGTAAAGAGTCTTGGAGTCTCTTGGAATCGTTCCGCACGGACCAGTATGTAGCACGCGCAATAAGCCAGCGTGTATACCCAACCAATAGTGGGGAACATGTTATAAATAATCAAGTTGAATATAAAACTATAAACGATTAGTAATATGTCAGTAACATCATGGGGCAAATGCTCTATTTTCGTTCAGCCTGTCGGCTCCGCAAAGAATGAGTGGGACAAGCTCGATACACCAAAGGAGGACACCACACAGGTAAATCCAACTAAGGGTGACACAATGACACAGACCGAAGAAGGAGGTGGAACTGTAGACCGTAAGACTAAGAAGTCCACTTACGAGTTGGTCTACCAGATGTTCATTAAAAAGGATGTGGCTCAACCATTTCAGACAATAGACGGCGTTGTCGAAGGAAACTACAGAGTAGCTGTACAGCCAGAGGACGCTGAATTGCCTGGAGTATATATGGGCAACACAACAGTAGGCGCAGAGGAAGCCTACACAACAGCTGATGGCGCTCTTATCACTTACACACACTCAGCACTCATCCCAGATGGTGATGTAGTAGCAAAGACCACCAACAAGAAGAACGAGGACGTGTATTGCGCTTACCGATGGCGTATTATCACAGCACAGAAAGCAACAGGCGGTAAGTATGCTTTGACATTCAAGCATCCCGCTGGAGCAAAGGAGCAAGGTGATATAACTGAAACGTACACCGGTGTTTAATTTCCTCCCGACTGACAACCAGTCGGATTACCCAAGTAGCTCAGTTGGTTAGAGCGAGGTCAATTCATCTAAAAATCCATGACCTTTAAAAGATGGTTTAGAGACGCAGGTTCGAGTCCTGTCTTGGGTGCATGAAAGAATTAGGAAGTATCATAGCAAATGTATTAACAGATATGCCAATAGGATGCACTATTGGCAATCAACGTTTATGTCTATACCCACAAACACTTGGCGTGATGTATATAACATCACAGCTTATAGAGTCACTGGAGATAGATAAAGAACACTTGTCGGAAAACCCGCTACTCGAAACAATGAGATTAGTGAAGCACAAACGACAGACATGCTGTAGAATAATAGCCTATCACTTATCAAAAGGAAAGAAGGATATATTAGACAAACAGCATATTGATACATTGCAGAAGACCATAGAGGAAACAGAAGACGAAGATATATCAACACTCCTAATTCTAATACTAAAAGACAACTCGCTTGAAGATATTCTAAAACATACTGGAATAAAGAAGGAATTAGAGAGAATGTCAAAGGTATCAGAAGCAAAAGACACCAAAAACCAATATATCTTCGGAGGAATGTCTATATGGGGATCTTTGATAGATGCCGCGTGTGAAAGGTACGGATGGACATTCGATTACGTAGTATGGGAAATATCATACGCAAACCTAACTCTTATGATGAAAGATAAAGTAACCTCCATCTATCTGTCCGACAACGAGTTAAGAAGATGCCGAGTACCACAAACAAGTGAAGATTACATAGATGGTAACAATAGAGAAGCTGTCATGAGAGCGGTAAGAGAAAGTGAAGAGAACCCCGAATAACCGACCTCTTACGCGCACAGGCGTGAGATAGTTCGCATTTAGAACACTGGTCTCAAAAATCACGGGGGTTAGACTGAAAAAGCAAAGAAATTTAGAACACTATGGCAAGTCTTAAGTTTGATACTACAATAGAAACCGCTAAGGTCATATCAGGTTTTAGGGATATTCAGAATGCTGTTCATCAGACAGCAGCGAAAGTTGAGTCAGAAGGTAAATCAATAGACGACTTTACAAACAAAATACAGAACGCTGCTAATATGGCAGTTGGAGGATGGAGCATAGGTAAGTTCGTCAGTCAGATGATTCAGGTACGAGGGCAATTCCAACAAACTGAGATAGCATTCAAGACAATGTTACAGAGTGAATCGAAGGCGAATGAGTTAATGCAGCAAATAATACATACAGCGGCTATAACTCCTTTCAATGTTGAGGACGTAACAGAGGGAGCAAAGCAGCTGCTTGCCTTCAATGTGGCAGCGGAAGACGTAAACGATACTCTCATAAGGCTTGGTGATGTAGCAGCCGGCATGAATTTGAACTTATCAGAATTGGTAATGCTTTACGGTACTACCATAGCAAAAGGAAAGATGGACACAATGGACTTGTACCAATTCCTTAACCGTGGTATCCCTATAGCAGATGAACTTGCAAAAGTTATGGGTCTTGATGTTAGCAATGCAATAGCAGAGGTTAAAGAGCAGCTTACAGCAGGCAAAGTAACAAGTGACATCTTCATTAAGGCTATGCAGAATATGACATCGGAAGGAAGTAAATTCGGCGGTCTTATGGAGGCTCAAAGTAAAACGATAACAGGTCAGATAAGAAATATTGAGGATGCAATAGAGCAGAAGTTCAATGAGCTTGGAAAGTCTCAAGAGGGCATAATCAATAAAGGTCTTGATGTTGCGTCCTCTCTTGTAGAGAACTGGCAGAAGGTTAGTGAGGCAGTAATGGTGGCAGCAACAGCATACGGAACATATAAGGCTGTTCTCATGACAGTAACTGCTCTCCAGACACTCAATAACCGTGTACTCCAACAAGCCGTAGTAGAGAAAACACTTGCAGCAGCAGCTGGCATAAACCTTTCCAATGCAGAAGCGGTAGCAGCAGCACGAACCAAATTCTTGACATTAGCACAAAAAGGCCTAACAGCAGCGTTAAAAGAAACCGCAATGGCTACACTTGCTAACCCATATGTACTATTGGCAGCTGCAATAACGAGCGTGGTGTTTGCCATCTACAAATTCTCTACAGCAGCCTCAGCAGCAGAAATAGCTCAAGAAGCATGGAATAAAAGATTGGACGAGTTCAATCAGAAGGTAGAAGACCGTAAACAAAAAATAAAGGAACTTGTTAACACAATACAAGATGCAAGCTCTACGAAACTGCAAAAACAACTTGCATTCGACGAATTAGGAAGCATAGCTCCAGCATTAAGCAAGATATACCAAAGCGTTGAACAGCTCCAAAATACGGACCTTTCAGATTTCAACAGTCAACTAAATGAAATGACAGACCGTGAACGAGAGGAAGGTTTAAAAGCACAAATAAGGCAGCTGCAAGAATATGCAAAGGCACTTCAAAATGTATCGGCATCAGCAGAAGCAGGAAATGCAAGACGTACAGCTGTCCAGGGATTAAAAGACAACTATGGTATAGAGGTCACTTGGTCACTTGATAAGGCAGACAAGCTTAACGATTCCATCTTAGAGTACATAACAAAACTTGAAGGTGAACTCGGGAAGATACAGAAAGCCAAGGATGAATTGTCCACGCCAACAGAAATAGAAATAAAGCTTGCCGAAAATGAATATAAACAAAGCAAGGAAAGTCTTGATTATCTATCCAACTTCGCATTAGCGATGAAGAATGATATAGAGAGAAATCCCACAAAAGTCCCATTCGATGGTGGAGAAGCAGACCGGGTCATATCTGAATTGGAAAGCAAGGCCGATGAACTAAGGAAAGAGCAGCAAGATCATCCTATCCAGTTCACAGCTGACAAACAAAAAGCTCTCGATAAATACCAAGAACTGCTTGAAGACATAAAACGTTGGAGAAATACAGCATGGAAGCAAGGGACATTTACCATACCTGTAGAGATCCAATTCAAGATGAAGAAGTTGGAAGCAGAGACCAATAAAGCTAAAGGTCATTTCAACTATCTTACCGGCAAATATGAGCAAGCTAACAAAGATGTTTCTTATGCAACTGCTAAGAAACAAGCCAAGATAGATTATGAAGCAGCCGTAAAGGCAGAAAAGGAGGCAAAGAAAGGTTCTAATAAGGGATGGGAGGAGAAAAAGGAAGACCTCGATAAAAAAAAGAAGGTATATGAAAAGTATTGGGGTCCTATCTCTGCTGCAAGTAACAAGGCAAACAAAGCTGTTTCAGATGCTAAGAAGAATGTCGAGAACCAACGTAAGGCTCAGGAAGAGATTAACGAGAAATTGAAAGAACTCATTCAAAAGAATACAGACGACACCATATCCCTCATGCGAGAGGGAACAGAAAAGAAGCTCAAGGAGATAGACAACGACTACAAAAAGCGTTTGGCTGAGATAGGCAAGCAGGAAGCCGAGTTCAAGAAGAAGAACAAGGAAGCAGGCAAGTCATCATCCCTCACCAAGGAGCAGACAGACGCTTTATCAGAAGCAAGAGAAATCGCCAAGCAGAACTTTGACAAGCAGACTGCAGAGGTCAACAAGGAATCCCTTGATGCCATGCGCGACTACTTGAAGGAATATGGTTCTCTCTATCAGCAGAAGCAAGCCATTGCCGAGGAATACGAAGAGAAGATTGCCAAGGCTCAGACGCAGGGCGAAAAGCTTTCCCTTCAGCAGCAGATGAAGAAGGACCTCCAAACCATCGAGATAAACGCTATTAGGCAGAACATTGACTGGGGAAGCATCTTCGGAGACTTCGGAGCTATGTTCAAGGACCAACTGGAGCCAACCATCAAGAAGCTGCAGGAGCTTTCCAAGAACACTTCAGATGTCAATGAGCAGAAAACCATACAGGAGCTTATATCCAAGCTACAAGGCTCTGCCACTGTTTGGGATAGCGACATCTTCAAGAAGGTCTCTGACGACATCAACACCTATCAGTCAGCCATGCAAGGCTATATTGATGCCCAGGAACGTGAGATAGAAGCAACAGAAGCTGTCACCAAAGCTCAAGAAGACCTCGCAAAGGCAAAGAAGGGCGGAGACAAAACAAAGATAGACAAGTCAGAGGTAAATCTTGCCTTAGCACAAAAGAATCTTACTACAGCATCTGACGATGTTAAAACGTTCGGTTCTACAGTACAGAAGGCAACCTCAGACTTACAGGCATCTGCACAGAAGGCAGTCTATCAGTTCCAACAGCTTGAAGATGGCTTGCAAGGTCTAACCTCTGGCTCACTCAAAGGCATAGGAAACTCCTTTCTTAGCCTTGACAAGCTTTTTGGTGGTAGTATGCAGAAGGATACAGCCAATACCATTGCTAAGGGCATCCAAGGATTGCTCGGTAAAGACAGCGATGCAGCCAAGGTTCTGACGCAAGCACTTGGGGATAGCGGTATGGCAGGTGAAATAATCTCCGCAGTACTCGGCATCCTCGATATTCTGAAAGATGGCTTCGGAACACTCATAAGCAACCTCACGGAGACGGTTTTTGGCGCAGTAACGGGCATTCTTGATGATGTTTTGTCGGGTGACATCGTTATGAAGCCAATGAAGAGTATCGGGAACTTCGTTTCTCATATCCTCAACACGCTTTCATTCGGTGGTTTCAATAGTCTGTTCGGTGGTGACGGAAATGCAAAGAAGGTAAACGACACCATCGAAAGGCTCACAGACAGAAATGAACTCCTGCAGCAATCCATCGAGGATTTAACCGACGCAATGGAGAACACCTACGGTTCTAAGGCAACCTCATACTACGAGCAAGCCTACAAGAATCAGCAGGAGACCAATCAGAACTACCTCGACATTGCAAAGGCACAAGCAAGCTATCATGCCTCTCACGGTTCTTGGAACAAGTATTGGAGTGGCTTTGATGATGATGAAATGGAGTGGATCAAGAAGAACGTCAAGTCTGACTTTAATGGTGACCTCTTCTCCCTTAGTCCTGAAGAAATGAAACTTCTCCGTGGCAACGTCGCTATATGGGAGCATATCGAGAACACTGGCAAGGGAAACTATGGTGGTCGCTTGACAGAAAAGCTGAATGACTACATAGACCAAGCAGGTAAGTTAGAAGAGCTGACAGACAAGATGAAGGAGAATCTTACTCAGATTACCTTTGACAGCATGAAGGAAAGCTTTATCTCTGACCTCATGGATATGAATAAGTCAGCACAAGACTTCGCGGACGATTTCGCAGAAATGATGCAGAAGGCTCTTCTTTCCTACTCCATGGAAGACCTCATCAATGGTGACTTGAAGAAGCTCTATGATGATTGGGCAGCTCTCATGAAGGCTAAAAACGGTCAGCTTACTGACACAGACATAGAAGATTTCAACAAACGATATGAAGACATCGTTTCGGAGGGAATTAAGCGCAGGGATGAATGGTCTAAGGTGACCGGCTTCACTGGAACATCATCCCAGTCTGCTACAAGCGGAGGATGGCAGTCAATGGGACAAGAAACGGCTGATGAACTAAATGGTCGTTTCACTGCCCTACAGATTGCAGGAGAGAACATCTCCGCTAACATGGTAACCACCGTAGCACAGATGGAAACAATAGTGGCCACTGGAATATCAACAAATGGGGCGGTCGTAGAAATCCGTAACATGATGATAATGACCAACAGCTACCTTGAAGACATCGTTAAATACGCTAAGCTCACATACAACGAGTTCGGTACTAAGATAGATGATATGAATAAACGATTAAAGGAAATTTGACCTACAACGGTTTTTCGCTGTCCAACCCTTATTACTATACTCACAAATAGGAAAAGAGGTTCACAGCGAAAACCAAGTGGGTCTAAGCTAAAATAATAAGATATGCCTAAAGGACAACTCATAATAAACGGTAAGGATGCGTTCAGAGAGTATGGAATCTTCATGGATGACACCGCGCTCAGCACGCTTATGACACCTGCTCCTAACAAGGAGTTCATTAGTAACAAGTATCGCTCCAAGAATGGCAAGCGTGTAATCAAGCACAATCCATGCTTGGACGAGCGAGAGATAACGGTAGGATTCCATTTGTCAGCAAAGGACGTAGATACCTTCTTGTCGAAATATGAGAAGTTCTGCAACGAAGTCCTTGCAACAGGGGAAATGGTTATTCACTCCTCCTTTCAGCCGAATGTATGGTACAGGTGCATTTATATATCCTGTACGCAGTTTAGACAGTTCATAAGGGAAATGGCATCATTCAGCCTAAAGCTCAACGAGCCAGACCCAAGTGACAGAGGAGAAAAAAGCAAATACGTAACAGATGATACAGATATACAGAAATAATCAGCCGTTCTTCGCTCTCGAAGATGTTTGTGATGGTTCTAAGATGTCACGGCAGCTTATGGACCATCATTACATCGTATTGAAGTTTTCTACAGAAGAGCCTGTCTATTTTGAGATTGGTGACTCTGTAGAGATAGCTGATTTCGGTATTTTCGTGCTTACCTCTGCATACTTCCCGAAGTATAACGAAACCACTGACGGTTACGACTATGAGCTGCAGATGGACGCCTATTACATGAGCTGGAAGAACAAGATATGTAAGTATCGTCCTCAGTATGGTGCTAACGAGACATCATTCAAGCTCACAACATCTGTTTCTGTACACTTAAACGTTGTTCTAAGCAACTTAAAGGCTTTAAACTATAAATACCACAACAAGGATTTCTCAGTCGATTACACGACATACAACAATGAAGTGTTCGACACGGAAAAGAGATTCCTTGTAGAGTATAGTTCTATAAGCATAATAGAAGCTCTTAATACAATATGCGAGACTCTTGATTGTGAGTGGTGGGTGGATGGTCCTATCATATACCTTGGTTACTGTGAAATGAATGGACAGACAACCTTTGAACAAGGTGTAAATATGCTGTCTATGTCACAATCAGAATCAAAATCATCTTTCATCACTCGACTGTACGCTTTCGGATCAGACAAGAACATACCTTCGGGATATTTCTCAGGAGCAGACGCAGATGTGACTACAGACGGTATAGCTACTGATTACCTCATGCTTCCAAACAAGGACGTTGACGAAGAAGGCTATTACAGTAAAGATGGGTACATAGAGAATGTAAATGTGGTCAAGAGTGATTCACAGGCCATCGAAGGAGTAGTGAAGTTTGAAGATGAATACCCTAAAGTGAGTTGTGCTGTAAGTGCCATCAAAACGTATGAAAGCACTGTCGAAAACGAGGATGGAACAAAAAAGACAGCTACATTCTGGCAAGTAACATCAAATGACTCTTTTGTAACGAACTTCGAAACGAGTTGGATAAAGAAGGGACTCAACCTTATGATTAGGTTCGAGAGCGGTGCGCTAACAGGGATGGAATTTGAGGTAAACTTCAAGATAATAGACAAGGTTAACTATTTCGAGATTGTTGCCAACGACACATACGGTCGCACACTACCAGATTCTGTAATGTGTCCGAAGATAGGTGATAAGTTCTATCTCTACAACTGGGACGCAAGCAAGATAACAGAGACACCTCTAATTCCAGAAGCGCAAGAAGCCTTGTACGTAAGAGCAAAGAACTACTACAAGAAATCAATGGTGGATAACTCAAACTTCACCTGTGTTCTTGATAGTGAGAAGTTCTTCAACAACGGTACATACAACTATCACCCTCTTGGCGAGCAAGTGAAGCTGATTAATCCGTTGTTCTCGGACACAGATAAGGATGGTAAGCATTACCGTAACTCTCGTATCATAGGTATCGAAATCAAATTGGACATACCTTATGACAGTCCAACCTACATAGTGGGCGAGAAAGCGGCCTATAGCCGTCTTGGTCAACTTGAAGACAAGGTCAACTCTATTACCGTCAACGGTATACAGATAGGAAGTGAAAACGTGAATGGTGGAGGAGTCTATGTTATCGGAATGAATGATACCACTCCAGAGACCGATAGTAACGTCTACTCAGCACGTCGCACACGAAACAACTTCCTTTCCAAGGTTCGAGCGGACACGGCAATGGGTCTTATCAACTTCGTTAAAGGACTTGTCTCTAAGGAGATTGCAAGCCTACATGAAGGCGCACAGTTCGGAGAATCCTTTGCCGATGGTCAAGCAGGTTTCGGTGGAAAGATAGACGGTCGAGGTGTGGGCTATCTTGAATCCCTCACACTGCGCTCATTTCTCGAAGCTCCAGAATATCGCTTCAACCGCATTTCGATAAGGGTCGGCAATGAATGGAGAGCACCTGGTGGTGGTATCATAGAGAGTGTAAAGATAGACCATGACCGTGATGGTAATGAGTTGCGAAGTGGAACGGTATATCTTCATCTTGAAGACGGTGAGATTGGAAAGATAGCAGTTGACGACATCTGTCAAGGAATATGGCACGACCACATGACGCTATCCAACAATTCCACAGACGATTATGACGATTCAAGAGGTAACTTCCGATTCGGTGGATTCTTCACCGCATATTTCCGCATAGACCAAGTGTTCAGTGTCGATGGAGGTACTAACAATGCGTTTCACTACACACTACGAGGTATTGACAAGTATTGGTCGTTATCCAAGCATCCTGCAAGCATGATGCACTTCGTTGCTTACGGTAACTTCACAGATAAGACAAGACAAAGCTCACGCTACTCTACTCTTACCTATGAGCGTTATCTGAAGGACGTTAACGACTGGGAGTTTACAGAGAACATGATAGCTGCTCAGTTCGGAGACCTGTCTAACCTTAGCATTTTCGGTCTTAACATGACAGGTTATAGTGCATACCTCAACAACATATACATGTCGGGAACGATACAGCAGTTTGTAAAGCTCGGCAGGAAGATGCACATCGACCAAAGCCTTGGCGGCTACATGGCACCAGGCGAAGTTGAAACAGTTACGGTGAGCATCCTTGACGGTTATATGCAAGACCACACGGAAGAATACACATTCATGGTGGAGCGAGACACAGGCGACACGGCAGCTGATGATGTCTGGAACGCAATGCCGGAACATATAAACTGTGGTTCGGCATTCAAAATTGCGTTTGAGGACTTACACATCAATCCTAATCACGGAGGTATAAGCACCTTATTCCACGTTACAGCTGACAACGGCAAAGAAGAAGAGAGGGTGTCTACAGCAATAGAATATTAACATATTAACAATATAGACATAATGGCTAATAAAAAAAGAACTTTTCAGTCGCAGCGCAAGCACACACGACTTGATTTCTCGCCCTTAACAACGAGTTGTTCGTTGGTCTGCATCACGCCTGACTCGCCTACGGCACAAGCTGCAAACACGGCACTTGGGCAGTATGAGCCAGACCGCAAGATTACCCCAACTATCATACGACCAGAAGTAAGAGTGAATGACCCCGATGGTATATACACATCGGGACTTAACAATCTTAACCTTGCAAGCGACCAGCACGAGTGGTTTGTCAACTCTAAACCTATCGCAACCGTATGGAAAGTTGGCGTTGACTACGATATTATCAAGGACGACACAGACGATAACGGCAGTCTGAAGGTTAAGAAAAACCTTGTGCCTGGAGAAGTGGCAGAGCTTCGATATAGAGGAAAATTCTACGACTTCCGAACGGGAACTAACTACAATGTTAGTGGTAGCGGCATGAAGTTGACAACCACAGACAAGGGTAGTAACAAGATAGATTGCTCTGTAGACAGTGAGTTGCTGACATACGACCCCCTCAAAGACGAGTTGTTGTTCTACGAGTTTCTTGTGGCAGAGGGTATCGAGCAAGCAGGACAACGTGACAAGTTTGTTAACGGTAAAAGCTATGAGCGTACCGTTACAGTTACCGTAACATCAGGAACATCAACGCTGACTGCATTGCCTAAAGGTTGGACAATGCGCCTTGTTGAGCGAGGAAAGACAACAGCACTTGCCGCAAACACGCTTGACAGACCAGAAATCACGGCTATCAGCTTTCCTACTATAAAGTTTGACCTTCGTTTTGTGTGGAGTGAGCAATATGAGGTACAGATACTTGACGCTAAGGGCAATGTACAAGCAAGTACGGGTATCAGCATTATACGCAACATGAGTATTCTGACACAGCATGAGGTGGCGAGAGGAAATGACATTGTGCCTGGACAGCAGCGTTACTTCAACAAAGGCATATTTGCGGCAGGAAGTCAGCTTATACAATACCCTCAGCTCTACTATGAGATACAATGGTGGACACAAGCAAGAGTGTACGACACGGTAACAAGCTCATACAAGTACGCGGACCGCATAAACCGTCAGATTGGCGAAAGTATGGAATGTAGCGTTGAATCATTGGGAATAGGCACAGAGAAGAACCTATGTTGGTTTGATGTGGCAATGGACATTGAAGAGCGTGAACCTGCAACAATACTCACTACAGAAGATGCAAACACAGTACTCACGGACGAGAAAGGTAATGTGCTTTTCTTCTGAAACTAAAGTAAAAATATGAGATACGCAATAGTAGATACAGACAAGGCAGAAGCTAAAGGCTTTGTTGTTAAATACCATCTAACGAACAACACACGTTCGAAGATGGCAGTGAATGAAAACGAATTGCTCAAGATTGAAAGTGACCCTGCCACAGCTGCACGTCAGTTGGGTGGTGAGCTTTTAGAGTACGAGCAGTTCAAGTCAAAACTTAACAAATGGGATGAATAACATATGGGTAACACAGTTAAAGGAGCGTTCACAGTGCGCTTTCTAAGAACGGGAGACCAAATCTTTATAGTTAAAAGCGTCGTAAAATTTGACAAGAGCGGAGCTGAGAGTGGAGCTGCCTTATTCCAAGCAATAGACCCTACAAACGGCACATTGTCGGAAGACTGGAAGACTGACATCTACAATCAACCTGCTCTGAAAGTAGGTCTTACCAGTGCGGTAGGCAATCCTGTAACGATAACAAACATCAAATGGACATATAGAGGTGTGGAGCTTGCATTCAACGCAAGTGCAGCAACAAGTGGTAATTATGTTGGATGGCAGCTCTCTACAGACGGCAAGTTCGCAAAAAAGGAGGTAGACGGATATTGCTATCTTCGATTCATCGACAATGCCGCAAGTCCTTCGATAGTGTCGAATCAGATACTTGGCTTTGAGATTAGCTATATATGCAACAATGTGCGTGACACGTATAAAGGTACGGAAGAAGTGCTCATACAGGAGGCAGGAGCTGACAGTTATTCCGTGATTATAAGCACGAACATAGTAGCACTCGAAGTAACCCAAAACACAGAAACAACCCTCACGGCTCGATGTATGTACGGCGTAAAGGACATACCAAACGATGAGTTTGCTGCAAATTGGAAACTGGAATGGTACAAAGACTTTGTTCTTATTGAAGGACAAAACGGAAAAACCTTGAAGGTGACACGTGACGATGTTGACGGTAGCTCTGTATATAGCGTTAAGCTCCTGCATAAGGAAGGAGACGCATGGGTAGTGAAAGCTGTTGATGCACAGAGAATAACAGATGAGTCGGACGAGTGGCAGATAAAAGCGACACCAGACGGTACAAATCCCGATGCTATTTCGAAATACAATGACGCAAAATATTTGCTCTCAATTTATCAGAATGGCGAATTGTTTACAAATGGAACAATAAAGTGGGCTTGGGAGGTATGGAACGCTATCAACGTTAAGACATACACAGGCTCTGGCTCAAGTGTAACTCTTACTAAAGAAATGGCAAAATGTATACCCGACACGAGCAACACCGATAAATACTATCAGTCGGACGTGTCTGTAGAAGTAGAAGCAACAATAGCGTAATTATTAAAAAAAACAACAAATATGACAGCATTCAGCAAAATTACAGAACGAGGACTATCAACAAGCCTTAACGAAACGGATTACATAATGGTTGTGGCAGGTGGCTCGCTCAAGCGCATCACTCTCGCCAACCTTAGAGCGATGATGGAGGAAAATCAACAGCAGTTCTTGGACGAGAACGCATTTTACATAGAGGAGAACACGGCATCAAGCAAGGGAGCGGTATATTGCGAGACAGGAGGAAGCAGTCTTATGCGTCAAATTTGGCTGTCTAAGATTACTGGCATCCTAATGTCTCCCGATGGCCACTATACACGTCTTAACCCCAATGACCACCGATATACAGCAGATGGCGACCAAGTGGTGAGCAACGGAGCGGTTGTGGCTGCATATCAGAAAGCAGACTGGTTCGGTATGTTGGACGGTGGTTACTGGAACTTTATACAAGAGGTGGTTATCAGCGGTGTCAAGCACCTTCGTCACCACATATCGCTCACTCCATTGCCTGGTGGATGGTACACTAAGAACGTACCTGTAGGCATGTTTAAATGCGTTATGCTGAATAACCAGTTGCGAAGCATTCCATTTGTAGTACCTACTGCAAGTCAGAATATACGTAGTTTATTTGACATGGCGCAAGCACGAAACAAAAATTATGGTTTGGCTGGCGAGCCTTTCCGCAATTTCCTGCTACAGTACATGATGGCTAAGTATGGAAACCGTGATATTCAGAACCTAACAGCTAAGGATGGTACTAAGATTTTCGGTCCAGGTCTGGATGGAACAGAAAAAAGCGCAACATCAACATTAACAGACGGATTCGCACGACAGAAGAATATCAAGACAGGCGCATGTCTCGCTCTTGGTTACAATGATGGCAAAGTTGAAGTCAAGGATGCAGATAATTACGCATGTCACAGTGTAAACGTAGGAGTATGGGAAAATCCATACGGTCAGTATTGGGAATTAGACGGTCATTTATGCTCTATCGGCAACGATGTATATCAGTGGGACGGAAACTTTATGCCAAATGTAAACAAACCAACTGTAGATACATTCGCATCGGTTGACCATCGCAAACTGACGAGAATAGCCGAATCCTCGTCAGCACATGACATTACGCTTGTCACCACAAGTGGCTCACAATACATGAGCTATGTGCCATCAAAAAAACATACAGGAATAAATTATGGCGATTCCTACATGTATTCGGCAACTACTCAGTTGTGGATGTGTGGTAACACCTCGAGCTCCGGTTCGAACGCCGGTCTCATGTGTATAGACATGATCGCCTGGATGTACGCGCACATTAACATCTCGGCTCGGCTTGATTACCATGGTGAGATTAAAGAGGTTACCTCAGCAGAACTCAAAAAGATTCTCGCAAGTGCTTAGAAATTAATAAAATCTCCCCCAAGGCTGCACGCAAGGTAGAACTTTGGAAAAAGGCTGCCGAACAAAAAAAAGAATCAAAACAAAAATAGGAGGAAATAAAATGAAAAATAAGTATGGAAATATCAGACGAGTGTTTATGACAGAGAAACCTATGGTATACAACCGTGAAACGCGTATAGCATACATGGACTTTGTGCCAGACACGCAGGTAAAAACATCTGCTGACAATAGCGAGTCGGCAAAAGGCAAGAACGGGTCTAATGTAGTAGAAGGATTCAGCGGTTTCGTTGTACAGACAGACGGCATAATCGACTACGGACACCTCAAGAGCTTGCTCATTGAAGCAGGTTATCCTCAGAAGGAAGAACATGCTATCTCTATCAACACTATCAGCGCACTCATATCAAAGATTAACGGCAAAGAGCTGAGTGATGATGCAAAGAATGACATCGCTACTTTTGAGGAGTTCGATGAATATCGCTGTCTGTGCGCAAACTGTGCAAGAGCGATAATGGACATATTCAAGGTATAAAAATAAGAAAGGAGCGCACATGCTAAAACAAAAACCAAGAACATTCAAGGGTTCGTTCACTTGCAGGTGGGCTCCTTCGGATGGCGAGGACGGCAAGGATGGAGTTGGCATCAAGTCAGCTGACGTGGTGTTTTGCCTGTCTACAAGCGGCACAACTCCTCCTGCCGACAACGCAGGATGGGTAACGCTTTTTAAGGACCTGCAACTGAAGGAGAATACCTACGTGTGGAGCTGTACTAAGACAGTACTAACGAATGGGACAACAAGCTATAGTGGCAAGCAATGTCTTGGCGCAAGTAAGGATTTTGTGTCTATTTTGGAGCTGTATGCTCTCAGCAGCAGCGGCACAACAGCACCTACAAGCGGATGGGAAACTACTTACAAGACAGAACAAGGTAAATGGCTATGGACAAAAAATCGTATGCAATGGACGAATGGTAGCTTTACCTACACAACACCTGTCTGTATCGGACATTTTGCAAAGGATGGCGAGAATGGCAAGGATGGCCAGTATACCGTGTATGATTTTGCTTTGTCAGTCTATGGAACTGCAAGCGGTTGCCCTACAGACATCAAGGATAGTGACTGGAAGACAATACCACCTGTGCCGACGACAGCCAAGCCTTACGTGTGGATGCGCATACGCAATTATGACGGTTCATCCTCTCAGCCTTACAACACAGGATATACAAGGGTAACGGGCGAGAGCGGCATGGATGGAGCATATACGGACTATAGCTACAACATCAGTAAAAACAAGACAAGTAAAAATTCATCCACTGCACCTACAGACTGCTATTACTCCACATGGCAGGACGCGCCGATGGCAACCACCGAGACATATCCGTTCCTGTGGATGCGCATGGAGCGCAAGAATGACGCGAGCGACAAGAGCGTGCGTTATGTATGCGTAACAGGAGACAAGGGTGATAAAGGTGACAAGGGCGACCCTGGAAATCCCGGCACCGATGGCAACGGCATTGCGTCGCAGGAGTCGCTTTTCGTGGCTACGGACAAGAAGGCAGTGGCCTCGTATGGCAGCGTGTCTGGCTGGAGCAACAGATTTCCTCAGCCTACGGAGCAGAAACCTTATGTGTGGAAATGTGTAAAGACCACCTACACTAAAGCATCTGCCTCCTACTCCACTCCCGAGCTTGTGACTATCTATCAGAGCGGAGCCAATGGCAATATCCTGCGTAATGCGTCATTCACTGACGAGAGCAACATGGAAGCGTGGGTAACACAAAGTCAGTACAATATGGCGAGTGGCAGCGCACCGATTGGCGACGGTGGCGGCATAGACACAAAGGACAAGCTGCATGGACATAACTCCTACTTCGACAGATGTAGCGGTGTGAGTGGAGCTGCTAATTATAAGGACGTGCTTGTACAGACGGTACAGCATTCCAACGGAGGGTTAAACAATATTGTTAACGGTCTGTGGTACACATTGAGCTTTTGGGCAAAACGAGCTGTCAATGTTATCACTCTCAACAAGGCCGTGTCTGCCACTTCCTACGCTACGGCTAACGTCTATCTCAAGGCAGGAGTTAGATATGCTATTCGAGTGCAGAGCACTGTGTCAAGTGCATCATATCCTATCACCACAACTGTAACCCCTAACGGTACATCGGTTGCAATCCTTACCATAAAGCAGACGGCAAGTGGCAGTAAGACCGACTATCTTACACCGTCTACAAGCGGTATACATGCAATACGCAGCGTTGTGAGCAGTGGCACTGGCACGGTCATTTCCTACGCTGTAGACGATAGCCGCGACCTATCCACTTACCTTGCTCCCAGTCTTGTTGACACAAGCAGTAAGATATATGCGGATGGCGAGGAACGCACACCGTCGGCAGACTTGGGTGTTGTATGGTCGTTAGCAAGCGGATGGAGTTTTCACACGCTGACATTTAAGGCGGCAGCGAGCCTAACGGCATCGGTTAAGCAGCAGTTGTTCTTTAGACTGGACTCTGTGCCTCACGCGGATCTGTGGCGCAAGGTGTGGATATGCGAGCCCAAACTCGAAAGTGGCATGATGTACACAGGATATGTAGACAGCGCGGAAGACCTGAAGGGCATACCTGGTCTCATTGAACGCACAAGCGAATGGGTAGCAGGAGTTGAATATCACAATGACTCAAATCTGACAGGAGGAATAAGATACCGTGACATAGTGACCGTAACGGACGCGAAAGGCAACTTTGAGATATACGTATGTCAGAAGACTCATTTATCCACGACTTCAAATGCACCTAAGACAGGTGCGGACAGCGCAGAATGGCTGCATGTCAACGGTATGAGACCTATCTATACTCCTCTTATCATTGCCGACAATGCTGTGCTGAGGTTCGGGCAGACGAACAGAATGCTCATTATGAACAGCAAGCAGAAGGTGCAAGGTTGTTTTGGTGGTGTTGAGGATGAAGCAAATGGCTATCCGTTGTGGATTGGTGGGGAGACGGCGGAGAAGGCTAATTTCAAGGTAGGGTATGACGGAACGCTGTATGCGAACAGGGGTGAGTTCTCGGGTGTGGTAAGGCAGAGACAGACTGATGTCACGCCCGACAACATTTTGGAGTATTTTGATAGAATAGCGATAGGCAGCGGATTGTCGCAAAGAACGTATTTCGATTTCAAGTGGGACTCGATGACGCTTAATCTTTCGTTTAGCGGTGATTTTAAAACGTTGATAGACGGCAAGCTTAGCGCACTGGCACTTAGCCTTCCTACGCTTGTGCCAGGTGAGATATACAACTCCTCAACTGGAGAGACAACGAATACGGGTGCAATGGAAATGATAGGCACACAGCTGATGATAGTAAACAGAAGTTCCAACAAGATTACTCTCAGCAACCGCTGGGGACGCCATTCGTTCGTGAGAAAGAAAGTTGCAGCGACCAATCCTGATGATTTTGACACTTATGATACATACAGTCAGGTGGAGTTGCCTAAAGGTTATATGGCTCGCCTTGTGTGTCTGTTGTGCAACACCTCTACGGGCATGATTGTAGGTTGGGAGTGCCAGAAGGTGAATTTGCTTGGTAGTTAAATAAGATAATAAAAATACGGAAGTACATTCAACATAATAAAAGGAAAAATCTATGAGTGCAGAAATACTACAAGCGGTAGCAACCGCCCTCGTTACTATTTTGGGCTGCTTCATGTTCTACGACAGCAAGAAGCGAACGGAGGCAGCCAAGGCATCGCAGGAGGAAGCCAAGGCGACGGCTCAATACGCAAGCGGATGGAAAGACCTCTGTGAGCGCAAGGACAGTGAACTGAAAGCCAAGGACGAGAAGATAGACAGCTTATATGAGATTCTTAATCAGCACAGAGCTAACGAAGATAAGCTCAAAGACGAGTGTATAAATCTGAAGCTCCAGTTGCAAGAAGCGAGTTGGAATCGCTGCATTCGTAATGGATGTGAGCGAAGAAGTCCACCTCGTAAGAGAGAACAAGAAGATGATGTCTATATAGACAGAACAGACGAAGAAGGAATATGAAACTTACAAAGTATCTAACAAAACTCATTCAGACAAACAGCGGAGCGTCCAGTAAGGCATTCTTTTTGGTAAGCGTGACCATCATAGGATGCTTTCTGCTGTTGACAATAGGATTTGTCCTGCTTTACGAGGTGATTACCACGAATACTATTCACACCGACCTGATGGGCATTGCTGCAGTTATAGGTGCTATTGGGTCACTTTTCGCAACAGCAGGCATAACAAAAGCATTCGGTGAGAGGAACGAAGCTAACTCACCAAGTAATAAACAAGCAAACACGGAGGAATAAAAATGGCAGAAATAAAGAAATTTGAACCTTTCATCCTTAGATGGGAAGGAGGTGCTAAGTACACAAACAAGAAGAGTGACAAAGGAGGTGCAACCAAGTACGGCATTACCATTGCCACATGGCGAACCGTAGGGTACGACAAGAACGGAGACGGAAAGATAGACGAAAAGGACGTGCAGCTCATTGACGAGGAGGACTTCAAGAAAGTGCTCAAACGCAACTTCTGGGACAAATGGAAGGCTGACCAAATTAAGAATCAAAAGATAGCAGAATTTTTGGTGGATTGGTTGTGGAATAGTGGTAAATGGGGAATCATCAAACCGCAGCAACTCTTGGGAGTTAAGGCTGATGGTATTGTTGGAGCTAAAACCCTGACAGCAGTCAACAACTACCCGAATCAACGAAAGCTCTTCGAATCTTTAAAGAATGCACGAAAGGCGTACATTGACAAGGTTATCAAAAATGACCCAAGTCAGATTGTTAACAAAAAAGGGTGGCTTAATCGTATAAACAGTATTGTATACGAGGATTAACGGTTACAATAAATTAGAATAATATGGAAACAAAGAAAGATGATTTTTGGAGCAAATCAATGCTCCTAATGTTGGCACTTTTGTCGCTGTTAATTATTGCTCTGTGTAGCTGCACTACGAGCAAGCCGATGGTCTACGAACGTACAATCGTGAGGACGGACACGGTTTTCAAGGCTGACAGCATGTGGAGCAACAGATTTGTTGAAAACATTGTGGATAACGTTAGCAAGCAGTTTTCGTCCATCAAGGACTCTGTTGCGACAGTTGTAGACGAGCAGGGTAACGTCAAAAAGCGTGAAGCTTGGCATTGGAAGGAAAACTCAATACAGACAAGCACAGAGAAAATCTTGCGTGACTCGCTTGAAGACATTAAGGGCAGATACTTTGCTCTGTTGTCCATGAAAGCCGACTCATTAGATAAGACATACAAACCACCGTCTACATACACAACACAAACTCCAACTTACAACTTATGGGAGCGTTGGTGCATGGAAGTAGGACGTGCTGTAACAATAGGATTGATAGTCAGTATTGTATCATTGTTGCTATATGCAATACGCAAAAAGAAATAGTTAGGTTTGTCTTTTTAATAAGGTAACAGATTGTTTTAGGATGCGCCTTGCTTGTCTGTGATAGATAGGCAAGGCTTTTACTTTCAAATTGCAACAATATGCTATTTTTATGTACGCGCACAGTTACAACTTGTAAGTTTAAATTATTTATTTGTAAATAAATAACAAAACAAACACAATAATTATATCATTTAGTTATATTTGCAACAACAACAATAGATTTAAACTTAATGCATATGACAGAAGAAAAGAAAAAGGCACTCCTTTCTGTTTTAGACGGAATGGACGTGAGCGAGGTTATCTCGCTGTTAATAATGAGTGGTAACAGCTATTCAAGAAGATTGTTGAAATTCATCAAGTGGATAACTAAATGGCTACCTATATGTATAATGGTGTGGCATAGTTTTGCTATGTTGGATTTTTCTCAGAATCCGAGAGAAATGTTTATCGTGCATTCCGAACACTGGCCAAGCTACACATTTATATATGTGTTACTGTATTACCACTTGTGCTCATACTGTTCAGTAGATTCTTCTGGCTGTGTTGGGTATACAGGATTCCATTCTTTTACTACTTCGGTGTAAATGCTATACATCTCACTTTTTGGTCGTGGTATACTACAAAAGAAATGGTAATGTCATGTATGTCTGTAATTGTAATGACAGGAGTATTTTACTTATACTGGGTAATAGATTGGTTCTTAACAAGAACAAGGATAGGTAAAAGGTTTTTCTTCTAAAGCAAAATGACTATGAAAAGAAAAGTATTCAACTATTACACCTTGGCTCTCATTCTTAAATCTCTATATGAGAGCTGTATGAAGGCATGGGAACAACAGAAGAATGGAGAAAAGGTAACAGCTTGTGGAATGTCAGATGAAGATATAGAAGAATTATGCGAAGACTATCTTCCTAATCTGATGAATCCTATGATGAGCACAGAAGAAGTGAAAGAAAAGTTATGTGTAAGCGATGCCACCTTAAACAGACTTGTAGCTAAAGGAGAGCTACCGAACGGTCAAAAGAAGAAGCGTGGACATACACGGTATTGGAAAAAATGGGATATTCTGTGGTTTTTAAGAAAGAAAAACGAAAAGTAAAGCTGATATATGGAATAAAATAAATACCTTTGTATCGCTAAATTCAAAAGTTTATATACTTTGCCCGGTAGAGTCCGCAAGGATTTTATCGGGTATTTTTGTATAAACAATGTTAATGCAAATTCAAATGTGTGCAGAATATTTGCATACATCAAATAAAATTAGTAATTTTGCATTGTAAAAATAAAACATGTATAATCTTTTAAATTTAGCAATTATGAAGACTATTGATGAAATTTTGAATCGCAATGATTATCAGAGAATGACAGCTCAACTCAAAGAACGGGTTGAAGAGATTGCACATAAAGTGCGCCTAAAACTTGTCGAATTAGATTTAGATGATGAAGAGGTAGGTATTACAGTAAAAGACGAGAATGGATACAAAGTAGATTATGTAGTAGTGCGTTGTGCATCTATTGCTTCTAATAGTTGTGGTAGTTATAACTATTTAGGCATTAACGTCTCAAGTAACGAGGACAATCGTAATGGATGGAGTTGTTTACACTCACTCGAAGATATTAATAAAGACTACTATTACGCACAAGATTACAATGCACATGTACATGGAGCGACCAACAAAGAAGCCCTCCGTTTTCTTAATGCTGCTCCTCAATTGTTTAAAATGTTGGATGAAGTAGAAGAAAAACAAGTGCAAGACGTTAAGGATGCACTTTATAAAACTAAAAACTTATAAATTAAAAGCTGAGCTAACGGCATGACGGGTAAATTATATGACAACAAAAAACGCAACAATCCGTCTTCCTGAAGACATCGCTGATTGGTTGACAGAAAATGGTAAATCAATTAATCAAGCTATCATTGATAGCTGTCAGACTCTTAGACGTATTAGGACTGTATCAACAGGAGAAATACGAGGGGTTTTTACTTCGGCAGAATGGGGATTTCTGGCAGACAGCTTTAATGGCACAATGATAACTGACACGTTTAGATGTAATGTACAAGCTCTTATTGCTCATTGTGAGGATTCTGCCAAATATGAGTACTTAGATAAGAAATGGGAAGTTGACATGACAAAATTCTTGGATAAAATCAAGTCTTTGCGTGGTGCTAACATTGATGCAATATACGCACGTATAGAAGACTTTTGGGAAAATGAAAGAAATTTAGAAGAATGGATAAATTTCTAATTTTTTAAGCAATGCTCACCTTGTATATAAGGTGGGCATTTTTTATACATAAATGATATTACTTCCTATCACGTTAATTTACTGATATTGAGTAAATTAAAAATTTGATGATAGAGTTATTGAAAGTCTCATGATAACACAGTACCTTTGCCTTGTAACGTTACAATAGTGTTAGTTAATCTATTAAGGTAAAACTGAAAAAAGATTGTTATTATGGAGAGTAAAACTTACGTATTCGGAGAGAATGGACCTGGTACTGGTGGCGGTCTTAATAGCATTTTGGCTATGCTCCCAGCACTCATGCAGAAGCAGGGCGTAGACCCGAGCTTGTTTGCCCTTTGCAATGGCAAGAGCAATGGCAATGGTTGGGGCGAAAATCTATTCGCCATCTTGCTTCTCTTCATCCTCATGGGTAGAGGCAACTTCTTTGGAGGTGGTTTTGGCGGAGGTATGATGCCTAACGGACAAGGTGGCGTTGTTCCTATGCTCAATAACGACGCTAATACAGCCGTTATCATGCAAGCTGTTCAGCGCAATGGTTATGATGTTCAGAGTTTGGCAACAGCCCTCAACACTTCGAGCGACGCTGTAATGGCTGCTATCAACAGTTTGGGACAGCAGGTATGCAACATCGGCAGTCAGATGGGCTTGAATACCAATCAGATAATCACTGCCCTGATGCAAGGTAACAACGCTATTGCTACACAGTTGGCAGAGTGTTGCTGCAAGACAAACAACGCCATCACCGCAATGGACGGTAATGTGAAGTTGGCAATGTGTCAGCAGACAGGTGCTTTAACAAACGCTATCAACAACGTGTCTGTTGGTCAGGAGCGTGGTTTCTCAAATGTCGCTTACGAGACGCAGCGTCAGACTTGCGACTTGCACAACGCTATCAAGGACAGCACCCAGACCATCGTAAACGGTCAGAAACAGGCTGAGATGCGTGAAATGCAAAACAAGATTGACGCTTTGCGTGAAGAGAACAGCACCTTCAAATCTTCGGCTATGACTTCGCAGATTGTCGGTCAAGCTATAGCACCTATCAATGCTGTACTGACAGGTTTGCAGCAAGAGGTAGCAGGCATCAAGTGTAAATTGCCCGAAACGGCAACAGTAGCATACAGTCCTTTCACGGCTGTACCTAATTGTGTGGCAGCTCAGATGGGATTGTATGGTTTCAATGCCGTAAATGGTGCGGGTTTTTGGAACTAAAGCATAATTGGAGGGCAAGACTATGATTTGGGGCTATCCTTTTTCATGGGTCAATAGAAGAGGTTCGGCAGCGATAGGCTCTACTGGTGTAAAGGTAAATGCTGAGAACGTGGTGTTTACCTTTAAGAACCATGCTTTCGTGAATGCCAACTACAGAGGTACGATATTCGTCAATCTGCTACAGGCAATACCGACAGGTACAACGACCACGCTGCCAATCCTCTTTGAGACCAACGGCACGACACAGGCAGTTACCAAGTTCAACGGAGCAGCACTGACCGTTGCCGATGTAGCCGGAACTGGTGTGTATCAGTTTTGGTTCGAGAGAGACACTAACACCCTTCAATTAATGACGGGTATTGTATAACATGTTAAAATTCGACTTCTATGTTTCAAGGATTAAGACCGAACAGCATATTTTATGTGCTTGACAAGTCGGGAGAGCCGACACTAAAAATAGGACAAGTGATAAGCGTGAGCAATCCACAGCCTAAATTTCCTTATCAGCCTGGACAGTTCAACCCTCAGTTGGAAACAACTGTAGATGTAAAGGTTAAAATGCAAGATGGCGAAGCGGAGTTTAAGCAATTGCCATCAAATGGACAGATTGCTAACTCAGACAACCTCGTTGTTGCTGAGAGTCGTGAAGCCATGAGCGCAGAGGTAGAAGCGATGCTCAGACACTCTAAAGAGGTGCTTGACAGTAAGAACTATCACGAGAAAGTGGTAAAGAACTGTGAGCAGATGTTGGGTATCCTCAATCCGCAGATAGCCAAAGAAAAGGCGCAGGAACAAAGGATAGGCAATCTTGAAGCCGATGTGAGCGGCATGAAAGGCACATTGTCTAATATAGAGACAATGCTACAAAGAGCCTTGAACAAGAAGTCGAATGGTAACACTTAAAATTGTACATTATGTATATGATTGAGATTACAGAAAACAAGTTCGACGAGCTTGTTGAGAATGCCGAGAAAATGCTTAAATACGGTGGTAAGGTAATGTCCTGCATCGAAAGCATAAGACAAGGCGAAGGTCGTATGGGTGAGCGTTCTCCCATGTTTGATTATCGGGACATGGGACGTGACGAGCGCAGACGCCATGAGCGTGGCATGGACTACGACGATGAAGGACGTTACGGAGAACGTTATGGTGGTGGCAGACGCTACTAAGTAATAACCGACAGGTAGGGAATTCTGTTTCCTGCCTGTCTTAACAAGTAAAGACTATGGGAAAATGTAGAATGCCTTTAGATGTCTATGATTTGAAGCCTGATGAAATGATAGCATATCTCAGATATAACGGCTATCACTTTAACAAAAAGATGTGCGACTGGGCTGTCAGTCATATGCGCAAGGTCAACAAGGCGAGCGGTAAGGAAGAGCCGATTGAGCCTATTAACAAGGACAAGGTAGAGGAAATGATGCAGACCAACGGGCTGACTCTTGAAAACCTTGTCGGCTACGACCATGTGTATGTGGCAAATATGTGTAAGGCAGATTTTTGGGGCAAGTCCATAAAAGACGAGTTGAGCTTGGCGCAATATGTAAAGGACACAATAGACGATGTAGATCAAAAGGACGGTTTTGTGTTCAATCGTTTTTATGCTGATTGCTGTCACAATGGTATGCCTATACCTTGGGAAGATTTACTATGATAAGGCGTGAGGTTCACTTGGAGCTGTATAGGTGGGGCGTTACGTGCTTCATTGGATATACTGCTGATGATACGGATGAAATATGTCATGCGTTAGAAAATATAGGTTGTAATAGTCACTCCCTTGAATCTGCATACAGGCATCTATCATTGTCGAGTGACGAGCGAGGGCTCACCTACTCTAACGTGGGTAAAAGAGAAAGCGTTGTCGCAGTTGGCGCATCTGATAACAAAGGAAGCGTTGTGAACACTATAGGTCATGAACTCCTTCATGTCGTTGCGCACATCTGCGATAATGACGGAATAGAAATGCAGAGCGAACAGCCATGTTACATAATGGGTGAGCTTTGTGAAAAAATATATGAATCAATTAAAAACCAAAATCATTATGAATATTGCAAAAATCAAAATGTCTGAAATATACTATACAGACAAATATGGAATAAAGCACTTTGCTCCTTATTGGGGGAAGACACTTGTTCAACATGTATATAATAAGGTATACAAAAAGCTAAATGGATTAAGCTTGGACGATTTCTATAAAGCACTAAATTATACAACAGCTAAATACTATATTGTTTTAATGGCATTTTACCCTAATATATCCGAAAATAAATTATTTAATATGATTGTAGACGAAACTACAAAGAGCGTAACTTGCTGATTACCAAGGGATTACATTTAGTATTTTTAACTAAAATAATATGTGATATATTTGCATATATCACATATTATTAGTATCTTTGCATATAGAAAGATGGGAGGTAGATTTGATTAAGCCAGCACCTCCTAATAAGTTGAACCAATTAAAAATAAAGATTTATGAAAACAAAGGAAGTTGCAAAGTTTTTTGATTGCATGAGAAGAAGTGATATACCTTTCACAGTAGATGATGTTAACACAAATTTCAAAACGCAGTTTGGTGTTGAATCTGGAGTCTTAGGAATAGCAGAAGAAGGTAATGAAGCTATTAAACAGCGTGAGGGAACTTTTCTTGCTGTATACGTTTTACTTGGGTCGCTCTGTAATGATGTTTTGAGCGAAGCATTAGAAGATTACATGAAAGGTCTTGAATGGTGGATGTTTAACTCACCTTATGGAGAAGATGAAGTTGTATACATTATAAACTTGGAGGAAAAATAATGAAAACAAATTTATATGTTATTCGTGATGATGACGAATATGATTACAAAGGTAATTTCAAGACATTCAAGGAAGCAAATGATTATCGCTTAGAGTGTCAGAGACGATGGATAAATCATTGCGACTTCGTAATATTACAGATACGTTCAGATACTGGAAGATTTGAAAAAGAAATAAATCTAACAAGAAAAAACTATGCAGAAATACAAAGCATACTTCTTGAATACAATATACCTATGGAATAAATTATAAACCAATTAAACATAAAGATTATGGAAATGAAATTAAATGCAAGTGCTACTAACATGGTAGCTACACATGACTCAACAATGGAAGACAAGTTTTTCGACTTCGAGAAAGCAAAAACGCAGGCAATCACACTTAATCAGCTTGGAAGAACATATCGTGAGAATGATGTGTATGGAAATCCCTTAAAAGGAATATACCATTATGACCTTTTTAGTAAGGTCATTTCTGAGTGTGAAGAAGTAGGCTACAACGTAGAAGTATACGATATGTTCGCTGCACAAAATAGGGACAGAAGTCAGCCTGGTGTTGTAAAGTTACCACAGGTAGAAGCAATAAAAGGAGACAATTCTGTAGAGGCCCATATTTTGCGAAGAGTTTTTGCAAACATCAGAATAACAGATTTTGATGATGATGAGACAACCACTAATCTTGCTGTAGCTTTTCATCAAAAAGGAATACAGATAGGATTCGGTCCGAATGTCATGATTTGTCATAATCAGTGTCTCCTAAACCCAGAACTCTATATGTCAACATATTCAGAGAAAGGACGAAAAGGCAGCGGTATAGATCTATCAACAATGTTCGACACATTAAAGTCATGGCTTGTTGATGCCCGGCATATCATTGAAACAGACCGTGAACGTATCGAGAAAATGAAAAATACCCGAGTTACTGCAGAACAGATGTTCACTCTCATTGGCCTTATGACTGCAATGCGTGTAAAATCAGACACTACACGAAAATCAATACGAGAAAACATAACTTATCCTCTTAATCAGTCACAAATTACAATCTTTACAGAAGATATGCTTGAAGCGTATCATACAAAGGAGTATGTGACAGTCTGGGATATGTATAACTCTGCTACAAACTTGTACAAGGCTAATAAGATGGATATTCCTGCATTACTCCCACAGAATAGAGCTTTTGTAGATTTCATAAACAAAAATATAATCGAACTTTAAACAATGATAAGCCCACACTATGTGGGCTTATCTAATTAATTACCCTTTTATATTATACAGAACGTAATCCAATACTTTTCTGTTTGCGGCATCTATATTGGCAACACTTTTGTCAATATAGATAGCTGTAGTCCTGTTTCCATGGGAATGTCCTAATGCTTCAGCTATAATTTCTTCGGGTATTCCTATTGAGAAAGCTATAGTAGCCCATGTATGTCTTGCCCAATATATTGATAACTTAGGGAAGAATGGTTTGTATTGTATATGATAGCTAAACTTTCTATTATGAGCTGTCTTCTCTTTGTTTTCAACTTTAATAATATCACCAATTTTCTTATAAGCCTTATTAGCTTTTCCCACAAATGTATGATATGTTGTCATGTGTTCTGTGAAATTCACCAATAGCTTCTTCCCTTTATACTTATTTATTATGTCAATAGCTTCGTCTTCAACCTTTATGTTATACATCCTTCCAGTTTTGTGTCTCTTGTATATTAGTCGACCATCTTTTATGTTCTCTTCTGTGCAGGAGCACAAGTCTACAGGATTAATACCAATAAGGAAAAAAGTAAGCTTGAAGTAATCCAAATATCGTTCCTGCCATTTCTCAACTCGGCAAGAAAACAACTTCCTTAACTCAGCAATAGAAAGAGACCGTTTTTCTGTTTCTTCCGGGTTGATGTCGAATTTTCTCATCGGATAATGCGTCGTAATCTCATTATCTATTGCATCATTAAAAACAGCTCTTATATTACGTAAGTGTATGTTTCTTGAGTTTTTAACAAGACCTTGTCCCTTTAAGAATGTATCAAAATTTGATAACCATTCTTTTGTTATCTGCTCAAAAGACAAACTCGATGCATATTTGTCAAATTCAGTTATCTTTTTTAATGTAGTAGCGTAGATTTCTTTTGTGCGATCTGACGTTCTACTTTCGCCAAACTTTTTAAATCTTGAAAGAAACAGATTTTCATCCTTAACTGATGGATTTATATATTCCTGTATCTTTTCTCTTATTTGAATTACAGTTAATCCTTTAAGCTCACCTTTAGTTGAAAGGTCGAGTATTGCATTATCTATCTGCAGTTTCTTGTTATTGATATATGAAGACAGAAGTTTACCATTGGGAGCATTCTTAACTTTTTGTTTCTCTGCATCCCATTGTGACTTTGGAAGCTTAACCTCCAAACTAATGTATGTTGATTTACCGTGGTTTGTTATGCAAACCTTCAAAGGTGCAGGGTCGTTGTCCCCTTTTCCCCTTGTATCAAGGTATAATTTAGTTGTTGCCATTTGCAAGTTATTTGCAAGTAAAATTGTTCAACATTGTTTAATTTTGTGCAATTATGTGCCGTGAAAGAATGCTATGCAAACAAAAAAACATTGGAAATCCCTTTATACAAAGGAAAAACCAATGTTTTCTCTGTCGGGATGACTGGACTCGAACCAGCGACCTCACGCCCCCCAGACGCGTGCGCTAACCAACTGCGCTACATCCCGTACTTCTTAAAAGCGAGTGCAAAGTTAGCACTAAAAATTGAAACGACCAAATTTATTTGCAACTTTTTTACCGTTTGCATAGAAATTTGCTGCATTTTTTAACTCTACTTATGCCTGCTTACTTGTGAGGATGGATTTATTTTTCTAACTTTGCATTGTAATAATCATTAATTTTAAACTGTCAGCTATGCAATATATATTAACAGCACCGTCTGCACTCAACACCACTATAACACTCCCATCATCAAAGAGCATCAGCAACCGTGCCCTCATCATCCACGCGCTGTCAAAAGGCGACTTGATGCCCGACAACCTTTCGGTGTGCGACGACACCGAGGTGATTGTCAACGCATTGATGTGCAACCCCGACGTGATAGACATAAAAGCAGCGGGCACAGCCATGCGTTTCATGACAGCCTTCCTGTCGGTGACGCCTGGCGAACACGTGATAACTGGCACTGAGCGCATGAAGAAACGCCCTATAGCCGCTCTTGTGGACGCGCTTAGATATATAGGTGCTAATATAGAATATGTGGGCGAGGAGGGATTTCCACCCTTGCGCATAAAGGGACATCCGCTTGCGGGAGGCTACTTGGAAGTGCCTGCCAACATCAGCTCGCAGTATATATCTGCCCTTCTTATGATTGGTCCTGTGCTGAAAAACGGCCTTGAACTAAAAATGAAGGGCGACATCGCGTCGCGCCCTTACATCGACCTCACACTATGGATGATGCGTGAGTTTGGAGCTGACGCTGATTGGAGCGATGTTGACACCGTAAAGGTGAACCCCAAGCCCTATCAGCAACACAAATATCTTATAGAGAACGACTGGAGCGCATCGTCTTACTGGTATGAGATGATGGCGCTGATGGGCGATCAGGAATCGACCGTTGCCCTGCGCGGTCTTTTCGACGCCTCAAAGCAAGGCGACTCTATTGTGAAGTACATATTCTCGCTGCTCGGCGTAAAGACACGATTTGTGGAGGAAGAGGAGGGAGCTGCCCCCGTGGTGAAGCTCAAGAACATGCCTTGCCTACTGCCTCGACTCGACTATGACTTTGTGGCTGCCCCCGACCTTGCGCAAACGGTAGTTGTGGCGTGCGCCGTAAAGAACATACCGTTCCGCTTCACCGGACTGGCAAGCCTAAAAATAAAGGAAACCGACCGCATTGAGGCCCTCAAGCACGAACTTAGAAAACTCGGCTATGTGCTGCGCGACGAGAACAACGACACATTAATATGGGACGGCACCATGTGCGAGCCTACATTCGAGCCTATCGACACCTATGAGGACCACCGCATGGCTATGGCGTTCGCTCCTGCCGCTATAAAATTCCCCAGACTGAGAATCAACAACCCACAAGTTGTGACAAAGTCGTATCCGCAATATTGGGACGACCTGGAAAAAGCAGGATGGAAAATTGAGAAAGTAAAATAAAATTGCGCATCTATACGTTATTATATTAAAAGCAACAATATCCCCACAAATGCTGATACTCATACTATCGATCGTAGCACTCGGCATATTCGCCGCCCTCTACTCCATGCTGTCCAGCCGCGGCAAGCATGGTGAAGACGAGCCAATAACAGTGGCGCAGACATGTGCCACATGCGACGGCACAGCTTCTACCAAATGCGAACAGGACTGCATGATGGAAGCCTCGACCAAGCCAATAGAATACTTCGACGACGAGGAACTCGACAACTTCCGCGGACGTAAGTCTGATTCCTACACCGACGACGAGGCAGAACAGTTCTCCGACGTACTCTACACCATGCGCCAGGACGAAGTGGCGGCATGGTGCAGAAGCCTCAACCTGCGCGGCATCGAACTGCCCAACCAGATAAAGGACGAGGTGGTGATGATGATATCCGACAACTGATTTATTTGATTGTGAAAAGTATTCATTCCCGACATATCATCCCATTGATTGTCGTGGCTATAATAATAGCCGCGACAGGATGCTCTACGCAGAAAAACACAGCCAAGACTCGCTTCTGGCATTCGTTCAAAGCTCGCTACAACACTTACTACAACGGTTCGCTCGCCTACATCGACGGTTCGCTCGAGAAGGAAAACGGCAATAAGGACAACTTCACGGAAATCATCCCACTATACACCGTTGCCAACAAGCAGAGCCGCGAGCTGGGCAAGTCGAATTTCGACCGGGCCATTGAGAAGAGCCAGAAGACCATAAAGCTGCACAGCATAAAACGACGCCCAGAATGGACAAAAAACCGACGCAAGACGGAAAAGGACATCGAGTGGCTGTCAAGACGCGAATACAACCCTTTTCTTTGGCGTGCATGGATGCTCATGGGACGCTCGCAGTTTCACAAGGGAGCTTTCGACGAGGCTGCATCTACCTTCGCCTATATGGGACGCCTGTATCACACCCAGCCTGCCATCTACGCCAAGTCGCGTGCATGGCTTGCCAAGTGCTACATAGAGGAGGGATGGATTTATGATGCCGAGGACGTGATAAGGGGCATGGAGCGCGACTCCATACATTGGTCGGCGCGCAAGGAGTGGGACTATACCTATGCCGACTACTACATTCACATTGGCGACTACAAGAAGGCCATCCCTCACCTGCGACAAGTAATACGCCATGAGATGCGCCGCAAGCAACGAGCACGCGAATGGTATCTAATGGGACAGTTGCATGCTGCCTTAGGCAACCGACCGGAGGCCATGAAGGCTTTCCGCCACGTGCTACGACAAAACCCTCCCTACGAGGTTGAGTTCAACGCACGCATTGCCATGACCGAGGTTATGGCCGACTCGCAAGCCAAAAAGATGATAGGCCGACTGAAGCGCATGGCTGCGTCGGACAAGAATAAGGACTTTCTCGACCAGGTGTATTATGCCATAGGCAACATACACATGGCACGACGCGACACAACGCAAGCCATAACTGCCTATGAGCGCGGCGTAGCAAAAGCCACACGCACGGGCATAGAGAAAGGTGTGCTCCTGCTCCGACTGGGCGACATCTACTGGGACATGGAACGCTATTCCGATGCACAGCGATGCTACGGTGAGGCTATCGGACTGCTTGACAAGGAACGCAAGGACTACGAACAGCTGTCCAACCGCTCGAAAGTGCTCGACCAACTCGTACCATATACTGATGCCGTGCATCTGCAGGACTCCCTGCAATCGCTTGCACGCATGAGCGAGGCCGACCGCAACGCTGCCATCGACCGCACCATTGCCGAACTAAAGCGCAAGGAGCGCGAGGAGCGCCGCAAGCAGCAGGAGCAAGAGGCGCAAGAAACTATCAGCAAGAACGGCGGCAACAATATGGCGCAGCAACGCCCTAACGCCGCTCAGCAAAACCAGCAGAACAAGAACGCACAGTGGTACTTCTACAACCCCATGGCTGTGAGCCAGGGCAAGACTGCCTTCCAGAAGCAATGGGGCAAGCGCGAGAACGTGGACAACTGGCAACGCGTCAACAAGACTGTGGTGGCTATGGCTGGAGAAGAGCAGGAGATGTCGCAACATCAGCTCGACTCTATAGCACGGGCAGAGGCTGTGGCCGACTCGCTCGCACAGATAGCCGACAGCGCACAGAACGACCCTCACCGCCGCGAATACTATCTGGCACAAATTCCATTCACACAGGAGCAGATGGAGGCAAGCAACAAGACCATAGAGGACGGACTCTACAACTCTGGAGTGATATTCAAGGATAAACTCGACAACCTGACGCTAAGCGAGAAGCAGTTGCGACGTCTTGTCGACAACTATCCCGACTATGAGGGCACAGCCGACGCTTTCTACCACCTATACCTATTATATATGCGCAAGCATGAGCCTCGCACAGCCGATGAGTATGTGGAGAGACTTAAGCAGCAATATCCCGACAACGAGTGGACAACGCTTCTCAGCGACCCACACTATGTTGAGAACGCACGCTTTGGCATAGCCATAGAAGACTCATTGTATGCTGCCACTTACGATGCCTTCAAGGCTTCGCGTTACAGCGACGTGACAGCCAATGTGGAGATTTCGAACAGACGATACCCGCTTGGAGCCAACCGCGACAAGTTTATCTTCATTGGCGGACTCGGCAAGCTAAACGAGGGCGACGCCGAAGGATGCATTGCCGACATGAAGACCGTAGTAGAGAAATATCCACAGAGCGGAGTGGCACAAATGGCTGGCATGATAGTGAAGGGCGTCGACGAAGGTCGACGATTGCATGGCGGCAAGTTCGACCTTGCCGGCATGTGGGACCGACGCACCGTTGTACTGCGCGACAGCGACTCTACTGCTGTGCAAGAGCTTTCAACTGATCGCAACGCGGCTTTCGTCTACACCATTGTCTACAACCCCGACTCGCTCAACGAGAACCGACTAATGTTTGAATTGGCGCGCTATAACTTTACAAGTTATCTTGTGCGTAACTTCGACATCAACATAGAGGAGGCCGACGGACTGAGACGCATAACAATAAGCGGATTCCGCAACTACGACGAGGCTCTGCAATACGCACGACAGCTGCACACTCAGGCTGCCGTGACACGACTTGTGGGCAAAAACCGCTCGCTGATAGTAAGCGAAAACAACCTGCCATTGCTCGGTCGACAGTTCAGTTATGCCGACTACGACAAGTTCTATGCCAAGCACTTCGCTCCACTCAAGACTTCCGACGAGCCTTTGCTCAACGAGCCCGATGCCGTAACGACACCCGAAGCCCCAAGCTCAAACAAAGAGGACGACTCTAAGCAAAACAAAGCTGACGGTTTCAATGAATTTGACATACATGACAACACTGGTGGCGGTTCGTCGACAACAACTGTACTTGAGGAAGAGCCTTCCGTAAAAAAAGAGACCAACCAAAGCGAGGTTATTCTCGAAGCCACACCGAAGACTCAGCCTGTGGAGAAGCCAAAGGAGGAGCCTAAGACTCAACCAAAGGAGGAACTGATAACATTGCCAAAGGAGGAGCCTAAGACTCAACCTAAGGAGGAGCCAAAGACTCAGCCCACGGTCAAGCCAAAGGAGAATCTTGAGGAAGAATTCTACTTTGGCGACGACACTCCATCGCCAGCAAACAAACAGAAGAAAGATAAGAACAAAAATATCGACAACGACCTCGAAAGCGACGAATACTACGATCTCGATGGTTTTTAAAACGAAATTAAAACAATAGAAGGTATATATGACAACTGGATACTTGCTATGGTGCGACGACGAGATAGAACTCCTGCGCGCACACATCATTTTTCTACAGAAGAAAGGCTACGAGGTAGTGACTGTAAGCAACGGTACCGATGCCATAGAGGAGTGCCGACAGCACACCTTCGACCTTGTGCTACTCGACGAGATGATGCCGGGACTTACCGGACTCGAAACCCTGCAGCAGATAAAGGAGATACAACCTGCCACGCCCATTGTTATGGTGACAAAGAGCGAGGAAGAAAACATCATGGACCAGGCTATAGGCTCTAAAATAGCCGACTATCTGATAAAGCCTGTAAACCCAAGCCAGATATTGCTCACTCTGAAGAAGAACATACACAAGAAGCAAATCGTAACCGAGGTTACGCAATCGGGCTATCAGCAGAGTTTCCAGCAAATAGCCATGCAGATAATGGACAGCCAGACTATTGACGACTGGAAGGAAGTATACCGCCGGCTTGTGCATTGGGAACTCGAGCTTAGCTCTGCCGACTCGTCAATGACCGAGATGTTGCAGATGCAGAAAGAGGAAGCCAACAATGGGTTTGCCAAGTTCATTAAGCGCAACTATATGGACTGGGTGAAGCCCGGCACTACCGAACGTCCGCTTATGAGTCCAGACATATTCAAACGCAAGGTGTTTCCGCTTATCAACGAGGGCGGGAAAGTGTTTCTTATCGTAATCGACAACTTCCGCTACGATCAGTGGCGAATGCTTTCGCAAGAGATTGGCGACATGTTTGACATTGAGGAGGACATGTACACAAGCATTCTGCCTACTGCCACACAATATGCCCGCAATGCAATATTCTCAGGACTCATGCCCGAACAAATAGAGAAGATGTTCCCTGACCTTTGGGTGGATGAGGACGAGGAGGAAGGCAAGAACCTCAACGAGGAACCACTTGTGCGCACTCAGATAGAGCGTTACCGCCGCCATTACACGTTCTCTTATCACAAAATCAACGATTCTGTAGGAGCCGACCGGTTGCTTGAGCGACTTGGCGACCTCATGAAGAACGACCTCAATGTAGTGGTGGTCAACTTTATCGACATGCTTTCACACGCAAGGACAGAATCGAAGATGGTGCGCGAGCTTGCCAACAACGAGTCGGCCTACCGCTCCATCACGCTCTCCTGGTTCCGCCACTCTGTAATGGCCGACCTGCTTAAAGCTCTCGCCAAGAAGGATTGCAAGATAATCATCACCACCGACCACGGCTCCATACGAGCCTCAAAACCTGTGAAGATTATAGGCGACCGCAACACCAACACCAACCTGCGATATAAGCTCGGCAAGAATCTCAACTGCCAGTCGAAGGACGTATTCGTGATAAAGGATCCGCACGAGGCTCAGCTCCCTGCACCCAATATCTCTACTTCGTACATATTTGCCACAGGCAGCACCTTCTTTGCCTATCCCAACAACTACAACTACTATGTGGCCTACTACAAGGACACATTCCAACATGGCGGAATATCAATGGAGGAGATGCTCATACCGCTGATCACGCTGAGCGCAAGAAAGAAATAGCAGCAGGAAATAAGCAACATCAAAAAACAACATACACATGGAAATAAGAATAAACTCATTGGCAGAAATCAACGAGGCTGCCAAAACATTCATCGAAAACATGGGCGACAGCAAAGTGTTCGCCTTCTACGGCAAAATGGGTGCCGGAAAGACAACATTCATCAAGGCTATATGCGAGGAGCTGGGCGTTGAAGACGTTATCACATCACCAACATTCGCTATCGTCAACGAATATCAGAGCTCAACCACAGGCGACTCTATATTCCACTTCGACTTCTATCGCATCAAGAAACTCGAAGAGGTATACGACATGGGATATGAGGATTATTTCTACGGAGGCTCACTCTGCTTCCTCGAATGGCCAGAACTTATCGACGAGCTTCTGCCTGAGGATGCAAAGAAGGTTACGATTGAGGAAACAGAAAATGGTGGAAGAGTGGTGAAATTCTAAAAATCACAAAGCATTTCTCTTACCATTTACGTAATACGTATTCGATGGCAGATGAATACGTATTCGATGGCTTATGAATACGTATTCAAAGGCCAACGAATACGTATTCATTTTTAGGAGCAAAAATTCCTATAAAATTCATTCTTCAATATCACGTGAAATTATTTATTAATTCCACTATTCTTTCTCGTTCTTCATCTGTCAGAACTTGACTAATCGGCAAACTTAATTCCTCACGGTGGATTCTCTCCGTTATAGGCAGCGACCTCTCGTTCCATTCCTTATAAGCCTGTTGCTTATGTGGCGGTATGGGATAATGTATGTCCGTCTGCACACCATTGTCAAGCAGATATTGTTTCAGTTCGTCGCGTCGTGGCGACAGCAATGGGAAGATATGAAACACACTGTTCTGCCAATAATCCTCCGACGGCACACTGACAGCAGGATTGCTGATATGCTGTATATAATAATGTGCATTATCGCGGCGGCGCTGGTTCTCCTCGTCAAGATACTTCAGCTTCACATCCAACACAGCAGCCTGAATTTCGTCCATACGCGAGTTGCGTCCTACCATGTCAAACACATAGCGGTGACTTGAGCCATAGTTGGCGAGAGCCCTTATCGTGTCGGCAAGCTCATCATCATCAGTAGTCACACCTCCGGCATCGCCCAAGGCTCCAAGATTCTTGCCTGGATAAAAGCTATGACCGGCAGCATCACCAAGTGCGCCTGTGCGCTTGCCCTGATATGTGCATCCATGAGCCTGAGCATTATCCTCAATAAGTCGCAATCCGTAGCTATGGCATAATTCCCCTATTCGTTCCGTATATGCACATCTGCCATACAGATGCACTATCATCACGGCACGTGTGCGTGGTGTGATAGCCTGCTCTATAAGGCTGTCGTCAATCTGCAGCGTGTCGAGGCGCGGCTCTACAAGCACCGGGCGCAGACCATTATCCGTTATGGCGAGAATAGTTGCAATGTAAGTATTGGCAGGCACAATCACCTCGTCACCATCGCTCATCACGCCCATCTCCTTATAGGCACGAAGGATAAGCGTGAGCGAATCAAGTCCGTTGCCGCAACTTATGCAGTGGCGTGTGCCTATGTAGTTGGCATAGTCACGCTCAAACCTTTCGTTGGCCTCACTACGCAAATACCAACCACTCCTCACTACATCGTCCACAGCATGCAGAATTTCTTCCTCATGAAGATTTGTCACCGCCTTTAGGTCAAGATATTTTATCATCTGTAATTTCTTTTTTATAATGTCCACTCATAAATGTCGTAGCATACGCCACGACCGCCAAAACCCTCTTTTTGGTGAATAAGGTTGCTGTTGAGATAATTGCCTTGGTCTTCGGTAGACTTGCCAAAGTCGAAATACGGCACATGCGTATAGCGTTCATTGATAAGCCAGTCGAACACAATATCCAAGGCTCCAAGTTCCTTTCCGCGCGGCGAGGCCGATATGTATTGCGTATGAACCACTCTGCCACACTCAAACACAAGCGTTCCGCCAAGAGCCTCATCGCCAAGATAAGCCATAAACAAGCGTATGTTGTCGGGGAAGCGCGAGCGCAGCAGCTCCAACTCTTCTATGGTATGGACAGGATGCACACCATACTTAGCCATGAGATTATTGTCGAGAACATGCCAGAAGGCCGTTATATCGCCTGTCTCTTCAACTCTTATGCCATTGCGACGCGCCTTGTTCACGCACCGATGACGCAGTTTTGTGAACTTCAACCTATTATCCATCTGTATTGTAGAAGCTATGTCACGACCCAAGATACGTGCCTTGCACACTTTA
>ERZ1023641.56-NODE-56-length-52842-cov-58.508250_pt1 | contig 52842 bp, 48 predicted proteins | sample MGYA00380335_ERZ1023641 | MGnify/ENA primary metagenome ERZ1023641 (study PRJEB33179, sample SAMN07448970) | human gut metagenome | biome: Human-gut; feature: Human associated habitat; material: Faeces | host: Homo sapiens | place: India: Bhopal | collected... | reverse complement strand
ATACCACACTTTGGAAAAATTTATTTACAGACCAGGTACTGAATACTTTCTTTTTATAGAATTCATCAAAACAGTAACCATCATAGTTCTTGGCAAGTCTATCTAACAAAGATTCAATCTGAGCTTCGGTTACGTTATCTACAGTGCAGTTATTCTCATAGGATGCTGCAAGCTTTAAATAATCGATGTAGTACTTTTTTATCTCATCACGAGTAAAAACAATCATCTGAGAATATGGGCTGCAATTAGTAATATCGTTGATATCAGAACCAATTGAAAAGATTTCTACATCTTTTAATCTCGTGACACCTGTAATACCTAAAAATTTAATAGCAAACTTATCTTTGATGTTGGCATAAATTCTTTTTATTTTTTGCTGGAATTGTTTATAGAGTTCATCATTATTGATGTTAGATGTTAACTGATAGTCATACTCGTCTATGAGGATCACTATTTGACGAGTTTCTTCTTCTAGTTTTTCAAGAAGACTTAAGATTGAGTCTTCAGGCTCTGTTTTTTCGACATATCCTTTAACGTTAATCTTATTGGCAAATTCAGAAATTATTGAATTTAATTGCTTTTTGAATAAATCCAAGGAGGAGTTATCTAAATTCAAAAAACTCAATCTGAATACAGGATAGGTAGGCTCTGTCCACTTGTCATAAATCCAGGTGTCTTTAAAGTAAGGTTCAACACCTTTTTCAAACAGTGTTCCAATGGTATCTAAGGTAAGAGATTTACCAAAACGACGCGGACGGGAGATAAAAACTCGCTTTAGTTTGACGAGCTTTGGAATATATTCAGTCTTATCAACATAGATAAAGTTCTCTAAAGTAAAGTCCACAAATGAGGCTGTTGAGCTGATATCTTTCATATGTATTATCTCCAAACCTACTTTGAAGATTATAGTCTGAAAAGGTATATCTTTGACTTTAATAGTGGCAATTTGTGCAAATATTGAAGACGTTAAAGCGGATTTTCAGAAATTTCAGATGGCAGATTAGATTACTTATTTTGAGCCTTATTAATAGCCTTTAAAGAACGCTCATTGAAGATAGTGTTCTCCATAGACTCCAACATCTGATTTTTAGGTTCAGGCATATCCTGATAGATAAGAGTAAAGAGGAGAGCTCCTGCCATCATAAAGATGCAGACAGCCATGAGCACGCCTTGAGAGTGGATGAAGCGGTTAAAGAAATAGATACCTAACATTAAGGCAGTGATCTGCACAATAAAGATTAGAGTTAAACAGAATTCACGACCTTTTACAGGTAACAGCTCAGGTAAAATTAAGAATAAGAAAGTGCACAAAAAGATCACTGATGATAAGCAGAAGATCAGAATACATACTGACATTAAAACAGGACCTACCATAGCACTGCCTGTAAAGTACAAAAAGTAAATACCAAAGAGCATTACTTCATTGATAGTACATGAGATTAACAGAATTCTTCTGTGACCAATCTTATCTGCCATGAGGCAAGTTACAGCACATCCTATAAATACCGCAAAGAGGATAGACTTTAGCATTAAGAAGTTAATCTCGTACTTCTCATTTGGAGTCAAAATTCCCAAAGCAGCTTTAAAGTATTTTACAATCTCTAAAGACATATACGGAATAATGGCAAAGCCAGAGAGATTAGCGACAATCACAATGAATAAGAAGAACCAGACGATTGCTCTGAAGACAGAGTTTCTAAAGAACATTGTAATGCCTCTGTCATCGCCTAATACACACTCATTGATAGCAGCTAACTCACGAGCAGCCTCTGAGGTTGAATTTCGAAGTCTGATAAGCTCAGTTAAAGCCTTATCACTTGAATCTGTTAAAGCCAGCCAGCGGGGGCTCTCTGGCAGTCTTAAATAAGAAACAATCACTACAGGCAAAGCTGCTGCTAAAAGACATACCACCACTAAAATATCGTTTCGTGGAATGATGTCTTTTAAAAGAACAGAGATTAAAAAGCCTAGTACAACAAAAGTAGGTATTAAAAGGCAGCAAGTACCACGCTTTTCTTTTGAAGAGAGCTCAGTGATGTAACAGATAGCTGAGATTAGATATACGCCACTTGAAACACCCACTACGAATTCGGTGATAAACAGAGTACTGAAGGTTGGAGCTAGAATTGCAGTACACTGGCCTATCACACCAAAAGAGAAACTGCCTATTACAGACTGGACACGACCGGTGTCATAAACCAGTCTTCCGCCTAAAAAGACACCGACAAAAGAGCCTAACATAAAGGTGTTGACCATGCTGTCGATATCGTAGATCTCGAGCATAAAGATATTAATAAGTCTAACCTTACTTGAGAGCATAGCTCCTAAGTTAAAGCCAAATACTGTAGCCATACAAGCTACAAGTAATATGTAAAAATAGACTGATTGATAACTATGAGCTATCTTTTTTATCTTGGTCATTGAAATGTCAGGATGGTAAATTTACTGCGGTAATTGTAGTTTGTTTCTAAAAAAAATGCGACAACTTCCACAATTTTTCTGAAAAAATTTTTTTCATGGCTTTACGATTTTAATGAAGTTATTTTGTGTACAAAATTTCGTAATAAAAGTCTAAAAAGCACATTTTAGCTACTTTGCTGTTAACAATGGATATTTACGTATTGTAACTTTCAGAAAATATTTGCAGGCATCTACTTTTTACAAGTCACTTTTATGATCATATCAAAAAATAAAGCTCTTCCCTGTAAGTTGACTTTAACTTGATGTAATGACTCGCACATAGAACTAAATATCACCATTTAATAACAACATGGAAAGAACTACTATGATGTTTGTAATGATAAAAAGATCCTGTTTAAGACTTTTCGTTCTTCTGCTTTCTCTTTACCTTCTCAGTGCACAAAACATAGTTTATGCTTTAACTTTCAAAGCAGATGGCTTTTCAGTTACTACAATTGATGATACTACCTTTGCTCGTATGAAAGGTAAGACCTATAAAGATAACTGTACTGTGCCCTTATCAGAGCTAAGACACGTAAAAGTGCTTTATAAAAACAAAGCTAAGCAGACCTTAAAAGGCGAAATTGTCTGCAACAAGCATATTGCTGATGATGTAGCAGAAATCTTCTATGAATTATATAAAGCAAATTATCCTATTGAAAGAATTAGACTTATGGATGATTACAATGCTGATGATGAAACTGCAATGAGAGATAACAATACATCATCATTTAACTTTAGATTCATCTCTCACTCTACAAAAGTATCAAAGCACGGTTTAGGCTTAGCAGTTGATCTTAATACACCTTACAATCCATTTGTTTTAACTGTTGATGGTAAGTTACATGTAGAGCCTGCAACTGCACCAAAGTATGTAGATAGAAGCAAAAACTTTGATTATAAGATTGATGAGAACGATCTTGCCTACAAGCTCTTTATACAGCACGGATTTGAATGGGGTGGTCACTGGAAGGCTCGTAAAGATTATCAGCACTTTGAATTGCCTAATGATAAAGTAAAAGAACTTTACCCTAATAACAAATAACCAAATCAAAACTAAGATAAAGCATCTTAGTTTGTAAATAAAAGCCACTGAACTCTTGCCTTTTTAAAGTTCAGTAGCTTTATTGAGGATAAGAGCTAAAACTTAGTTTAAGGATGTTTTTACTGCTGAGCTTTTAGCTCTGCCCTTGCCTTTTCAATATCAGCAGGATTGATGTTTACAGATTCTTTTCTCTGAGCCTCAATCAATTCACACTTTTTCACATCTTCCATACCTTTTTCAGCAGACACTTCATGGATGCTAGAGCCGCCTACAAATACGCCAAATTTGATGTTCTGTCGCACAAAGTAATTCTTATTAGCTTCAGTGTTAATTAAGATCTCATTATTACCAAACTCTGATTCAGTTGAAATTACGTGTTCACCCGGCTCGATTTTTTCTACTAAGAATGAACAACGCTTTAAACGACCAACATACAAGCCATCAATCCAGATCGCTTTCTTTAAAGCAGATCCTGCAATGTGACCTGGTCTGTAAACATAAAGCTGACTCTTTGAAGAGTCATCGATTGTAAATTCTTTTGCTTTTGCGCTATCAGCATCAGATGCTAAATCTACAGAAGCACAGCCTGTAAATAACCAGGCAACAGATAGACATAGTAAGAGTAAATGTTTTTTCATAGTGTTTCTCTATTGCTATAAATGGAGAGGGTATTGTACTTAAGATATGCTTCTTTAGATGTGATTGAGTTAATAATCCTGTAACATACAGGTATTTTCAAAAAAGCAAGAAAGACTTTTTAGAAAGTGTTTACAGGATATAAAGTAAAGCTCATTGAGAATGATCCTAATAGCCCTTTTTTCTTGTATAAAAAGGTTGTGAGATTTAAAATACACCTAGTATTTTTAATGGAGAATTACAGTGTTTTCTCAGACATGTATCAATGCCGGAGTTAGAGTTTTAAAAGAAGAAGCTCAAGCTCTTTTAGATCTTGTACCAACAATTGGTGACAGTTTCGTTAAAGCCTGTCAAATCATGATGGACACCAAAGGCAAAGTAATTTTAACTGGTGTAGGTAAATCAGGTCATGTAGCAACCAAGATTGCATCTACCTTAGCAAGTACCGGTACTCAAGCTTTCTTCGTACAGGCAGGAGAAGCTGCTCACGGTGATTTAGGTATGATTGGCAAAGATGATACTGTAATTGCTATCTCAAATTCAGGCGAAGGCTCTGAATTAAAAGTTTTAATTCCTATTCTAAAACGCCGTCAAATTCCTTTAATCGCTATTGTAGGTAATGTTGAGTCATCTTTAGGCAAAGCAGCCAATGTCACTTTATCTGCTCATGTTGAACGTGAAGCCTGCCCATTAAACTTGGCTCCAACATCTAGTTCTACAGCAGAACTTGCTATAGGCGATGCTTTAGCTGTAGCTTTAATTGAAGCTCGTGGTTTTACAGAGCGTGATTTTGCCATGAGCCACCCAGGTGGTGCTTTAGGTCGCCGTCTTCTGGTTCACTGTCAGGATGTTATGCACAAAGGTTCAGAGATCCCTGTAGTCAATGAAAGAGTAAGCCTTAAAGATGCCTTATTTGAGATGACTCAGAAGACATTAGGCTTTATCTGTATTGTTAACGACAACCATGAATTAGTAGGTGTCTATACAGATGGTGACTTAAGACGCTCACTTGAAAAAGGCGCTACTATCAAAGATTGTATTGCTACTTTAATGAGTAAAAATGTCCGTGGTATTGTAAAGCAGGAAACTTTAGCTGCTGATGCTCTTGCCATGATGCATAATCTTAAGATCAATTCTTTAGTTGTAACTGATGATAACAACCACCCAATCGGTGCATTCAACCTTCATGATTTAATGCGTGCAGGTATTATCTAATTACATAAACTTACAAAGGAACTTTTATGAGCCAAGATTTAAAGACTTTATTTACAGGAAAGGTTACTGTTGTAGGCGATGTAATGCTCGACAGCTATTGGAAAGGTCCAAGCAGCAGAATTTCCCCTGAAGCACCTGTTCCTGTTGTAAAAGTTCAGGATAAAGAAGAAAGAGCAGGTGGTGCTGCTAACGTTGCAATTAACATTGCTTCATTAGGTGCTCCTTGTAACCTTGTAGGTATCGTCGGTGAAGATAAGAATGCAGAAATCTTAGAGAAGATTATACGTAATCATGGCATCAGCCCTGATTTTGTACTAACTGATGAGCATCCTACCATTACCAAGCTTAGAGTTTTAAGCCGTAATCAGCAGTTACTGCGTTTAGATTTTGAAGACTCATTTTCTGATCTTGATGAAAGCAAGATCTTAAAGTCTTTTGAAGACTCAATTAAAGATTCTAAAGTTGTGATCTTCTCAGACTATGGTAAAGGCTCATTGTCTAGCGTCTCAAAAATGATTGAGATAGCAAATAAAAAAGGTATTACTACTTTAATCGATCCTAAAGGCACTGACTTTGAAAAGTATTCAGGCGCTACTTTATTAACACCTAATATGTCAGAGTTTGAAGCTGTAGTAGGTAAAGTAAAGAACGATGACGATCTGGAGCAGAAAGCTTTAGCTTTAATTGAAAAATGTAAGCTAAAGATGCTCTTAGTTACCCGTTCAGAAGACGGTATGTCATTAGTAAGACCAGGTTTAAAGGCAGTACATCTTCCAACCTATGCTCGTGAAGTTTACGATGTAACCGGTGCCGGTGATACTGTAATTGGTACTCTAGGTACCTGTTTAGCAGCAGGCTTGGATATCGTTACCGCCTGTGAATATGCAAACTGTGCAGCAGGCATCGTCGTAGGTAAGATTGGAACTTCTACAGCCTCTCCTGAAGAATTAATGAGTGCTTTAGGTAAGAGCTCTCCTAATACTGATGAAGGCATCGTCTCTGAAGAAGAACTGTGCAAGTTAGTACGCAGATTACAGAGTGAAGGTCAGACTATCGTCATGACTAATGGCTGCTTTGATATCATCCACCCTGGCCATGTAACCTACTTAAAGCAGGCTAAAGCCTTAGGAAATAAACTTATTGTAGCTGTAAACTCAGATGCTTCTGTATCGCGCTTAAAAGGACCTACTCGTCCTATTAACAGGCTTCAAGACAGAATGACTGTACTTTCAGCACTAGGCTGTGTTGACTATGTAGTTTCTTTTGATGAGGATACTCCACAGAAACTAATCTCAAGAGTATTGCCTGATATCTTAGTTAAAGGCGGTGACTACAAAGTCGAAGAGATTGCAGGACATAAAGAAGTATTAGCAAACGGCGGTAAAGTTATCATCATTCCATTTGTGGATGGTTGCTCTACTACTTCAATTGTTAAAAAGATCAAAGCTCAAAGTTAAGTATTAACAGGAAGTTAAAATGGCAGAACAGTCATTTACCATAAATCCAGGCATTACCGAGATCAACTACCCTACAGCTCGTGCTCTAATTGATTCTGGACAATGTCTGTTAATTGATGTCAGAGAAAAAGAGGAATATGACAATGGTTTTATTCCTCCTGCTGTGAACCTGTCTGTAAACGACATCAATAAGGAAACAGTTTCAAAGATCGCACCTGATGTAGCTAAACCTATAATCATCTACTGCAGAACAGGCCGTAGAACCAAAGATGCCGCTAAAAAATTAGTAGCTTTAGGTTACTACTACGTTTTGGATATGGGCGGTATTATGAACTGGCCATATTCAATTACCTATCCATAAAGCTAAAGAGATTTAGTTTTGAAGAGAAATTACAGCATGTAAAGCTGTAAATATGATTCAATGGATTATAAAGAGTTTTTAATCACAGATTGGACTCAACCATTGAATCGTTTCATAGAAAAGACTAAGACATTAAACGTCTTTAGAACGTAGCTTTCATACAGAACAAATGCAACTGACACAAGTTGCTATCACAAGCTACTCTATCTTGCCATTAAGAGCATTCAATTAAAAAGATATTCTGTAAAGAGTTACTTTCTAAAAAGAGAAGCTAAATAAGAAGTTATCCTTACTAGATCCCTATTTTTGGTATTCCTCAATTTCACTGGTATGCTGTTTGGTTTTAGAGTCGTAGTTAATGCCGATTAAAAGAATATTATCGGTGTACTCTTTTACTCTTGAAACATAGTCACGCTCTTTTATCTGCTCTAGTGCAGCCTTTGCACTTGCATCCTTTTTTAGTTCAATGATTAAAGCTGGCTTTCCGTTTTTTGAAACTTTTTTAGGCAAATAGACAATATCAGCAAAGCCTTTTCCTGTTGGAAACTCATTTAATGGGGCTAAGTAATCTTTCTCTGCTGCAAGATATGCCATTAAGACCACATAGCGTAAAGTGCTTTCACTGTTATATTCAAGAACAGGTACTTTGTCTTCATGAACTTTTGCTAAAAGATTGGAAACTGATTCTGCATCATGACTATAAGTAGCTACTAAGACATCATCGGAGAGTTTTAAGGCACTCTCATACTGAGGCCAGTGATTATCTCTTACAGAATGTAAAAGCTCTCTGCGGGATTCTTCATTAGGGACATAAATAGTTGAATCCTCATCGTTATAGCCCAAGTAGCCTAAATGCACTAAATAAACATATATAGAATCTTTGTTTGGAAAATTTGTCTCTGCTGTATTAAAACTTTCAATATCATAAATTCTAATTGAAGTACCTGAGCAAAGCTTAATGATATCGTCCTATAGGCCTTCAAAATTCTGATTGATAGCATCTTTTACAAGGCCATATGCGGATGTTTCAGTCCAGTAGTTGTTAAATTTCTTAAGTGTTATCAGTTTCTTGATTGAGCTTGGATTGTAGATTTCATAGCCACCTACATTGTAACCATCGTACCAGAACTTGGTGGTCTCAAATTCAAGATGATATTTTTCACACAGTGTCTTTACTTCATTTTCTGTAAAGCCATAGTATTGCGAAAAATCTCCAGAATTAAAGATTGTATATTCAATGAAATTGTTTAATGCTGACTGAGTGTTGTATCTTGCAATAGGTAAAATACCTGTCATATAAACGAATTCTACGAAACGCTCACCAACGCCTTTAAACAAAGCCCTTAAAAGGTCAATGAAATCCTCTTGTAATTTTGTGTTGTTTGGGTACTGTCTAAACACAAAGTCCCATTCATCGATAATAAAGATAAATCTCTTTTTTAGGCAACGAATAGCTTCTGGTAATGAATAATTTTTTCTCTGTCAAAGCAGTCAGGATATGTATCTTTCAATTCAGAGACAGTGCCAGGATTTAAATTCTCAAGATACTTATTTCCATTGTCTTTGTTATCAGCAAATTCTGTCATATCAAGATAGATAACATCATGCTGATTTAAGTGCTTTTCAAAATCTGGTTTTGAGACAATATTAAGATCAGAGAAAAGAGCTTTTGAATCACAGCCTTTTGAATAATAAGCATTAAGCATTTTAACCGTAACACTCTTACCAAAGCGTCTTGGTCTGGTTACACAAATAAAACGTTCTTCTGTGTCGATAACCTGATTAGCTAAGGCAATTATCTATGACTTATCTACATACTCAGAGTTTCTTACTATTTGAAAGTTTAAGTTATCAACATTAACTGACATAAATCTCTCTTGAATTAACAAGTTCATTCATGTTTAGCATCTTTTTTATTATAACAAGTTAAATAATTAAGATGCTTATGCTCTCATGCCTTTTGATAACACCATCCTTTTTACTGATATAAAATGCAATTCTTAAAGCATAGTTTTATAAATATCTTGGAGAAATCGCTTAGATGTGAAGAAAAAGCGGAGAGGATTCAATCCTTAAATGACATACTAACGATGAAAGCCGTTTTGAAACATTAGTGAGATACAGAGAATGTGGCAACTTGATAGGCTTATAGATTTTCTTTTATTAACGTAATTTTTGATAAGTTCCTATAAAACAAAAGCCCCCGAACAATTTTCTAGTCCGAGGGCCTTTAAGCTTTAATTAAGACTTAATTACTTAGTCTCAACATCTAAGCTCTTTAAGTTCCAGATGTCACGAGCATAATCGTGCATTGATCTGTCTGAACTGAAGATACCCATAGTTGCAGAGTTGATCATTGCAGCCTTTGCCCAACGTGCCTTATCCTTGAACATCTGCTGAGCTCTCTGATGAGCATCCTTGTATGAAGCAAAGTCTGCTAATACTAGGAATGGATCGCCTAAGTTCAACAGTGAGTTCTTGATTGATGATAATGCACCTGGCTCACCTGGTGTGAAGTAATCAGTATCTAACCAATCAATGATTGACTTTAACTCATGGTTTGCATTGTAGTAATCCCATGAATTGTAGCCCTTAGCCTTTAATTCCTGAACTTCTTCAACTGATAAACCGAAGATGAAGTTGTTCTCGATACCAGCCTTCTCAACGATTTCGATGTTTGCACCGTCCATAGTACCTAAGGTTAAAGCACCGTTCATTGCAAACTTCATGTTAGAAGTACCTGAAGCCTCATAACCTGCAGTTGAAATCTGCTCTGAGATATCAGCAGCTGGAATGATCTTCTCAGCTAAGCTTACGCGGTAGTTAGGTAAGAATACTACCTTTAACTTGCCCTTGATACGTAAGTCGTTGTTGATCTTGTTACCAACAGCATTGATAGCATAAATGATGTCTTTAGCTAGGGTGTAAGCAGGAGCTGCCTTTGCACCGAAGATAAATACCTGAGGTACGATATCCTGATCAGGGTTCTCTAATAAGCTCTTGTATAGAGACATGATGTATAAAAGATTTAAGTGCTGTCTCTTATACTCGTGAAGACGCTTTACCTGAACATCGAACATTGCATTAGGATCGACATCAACGCCTACTAATTCCTTAATGGTCTTAGCTAGAACTACCTTGTTCTCATACTTAATCTTCATGAAGCGCTCTTGGTAGTCTTTCTTATCAGCGTAGTCCTTTAACTTATCGCATAAGTCTAAGTGTAAAGGCCAATCCTTACCGCTAACCTCGTTGTATAACTCTGCTAAGCCCTTGTTGCATGCTAATAACCAACGACGTGGAGTTACACCGTTTGTTACGTTGCAGAACTTGGTAGGCCATAACATGTTGTACTCAGGGAACAGATCTTCTTTAACTAACTTAGAGTGGATCTTAGCAACACCGTTAACCTTGCCTGAAGTGATTACGCACAGGTTAGCCATACGAACCTTACGGCATGGACCTTCTTCAATGATTGAAAGCTTTGCCTTCATCTCATTGTTACCTGGCCACATGTGCTCAACGATACCGTTTAAGAAGCGGTAGTTGATCTCATAGATGATCTGTAAGTGACGTGGTAATAACTTCTCAAAGATGTATACAGGCCACTTCTCTAATGCTTCTGGTAATAGAGTGTGGTTGGTGTAGTTAAAGGTCTTTGAGGTGATATCCCAAGCTGCGTCGAATGATAAACCTTCCTCATCGATTAACAATCTCATTAACTCAGGGATTGCAATGGTAGGATGAGTATCGTTTAACTGAATAACGATCTTCTTTGCAAACTCTGAATAATCATGGTGATGTGAACGGTTGTAACGACGTAAGATATCACGTAATGAACATGCGCAGAAGAAGTACTGCTGAGTTAAACGTAATTCCTTACCAGCCTCAGTTGAGTCGTTAGGATATAGAACCTTTGAAACAGTTTCTGCTAATGACTTCTCAGCCTGTGCATCAACGTAACCACCTGCGTTGAATACATCCCAGTTGAACTGCTCTGTAGAACGTGACTCCCACAGACGTAAAATTGCAACTGAAGAACCACGGTAGCCAACTACAGGAATATCCCAAGGCACACCTTTGATGATGTTAGATGGATGCCATACTGAGCTTACAGTGCCATCAGGTGCGGTCTGTGTATCAACATAACCACCTAGTGGTACGTTCTGAACTGACTCTGGACGGCATACTTCCCATGGACAGCCGTACTCACGCCATGAATCTGGACGCTCAACCTGCTTGCCGCCACGGATTTCCTGACGGAACAGACCGTTCTCATAGTGAATACCATAACCTACACATGGGTAATTGCAAGTTGCAAGTGAGTCCATGAAGCAAGCAGCTAGACGACCTAAACCGCCGTTACCTAAAGCCATATCAGGCTCTTCTTCACAAACTTCATTGATATCTAGACCAAGTTCTTTTAATGCATCACGTGCAACATCGAACTTCTCTAGGTTGGTCAGATTGTTGATTGTCAATCTGCCCATTAAGAATTCTGCTGATAAATAGTGAACAGCGCGGGTGTCATTCTTAGCATGAGTTTCTTGGGTATCGGTTAGACGACCGAAGATATCCTCGTTGCAAGTTGCTACTACAGCCTGCCACCAAGCTAATTTGCTAGCCTTTGCTGGAGAGGTACCAATTGTGGTACGCAGATGATTTAAAACTGACTCTTTGAACTTCTCTACATTTGCTTTGTAGTCAGTTGCAGATGCAGTTACTTTGCTGTTACTAGTTTTGGTAGCAGCTTTCTTTGGGGTATTTTTAGTTACCATAAAATAATTTCCTCATTAACTCCCAGTGAAGTCATTATAACAGAGCAAAAAACGCTGTTCATATTCTGATTATTACACAATATTAAACTTAAAACTCAATTTTTAGAATTTTAATTCATCAGGAATTGGTAAATTCATATCCAGATCACGTGGTCGCTGTTTGCTCTTTCCTTCCTTGAAAGATTTCATGCCCATTACCCAGGCTAAAACCTGAGCTACAGCCTTAAATAAGCCTCGCGGGATTTCACAGTCAAGATCGGTTGTATAGTATAAAGAACGGGCCAGAGGTGGCAGAGGGATGACAGGAACTTCAGATTCTCTGGCAATTTCCTTAATTTTTTCGGCAATCTCATCTACACCTTTTGCAACTACTAGTGGCGCAGTAGTACCATTAGGATCATATTTTAGTGCTACAGCATAATGTGTAGGGTTAGTTACAACCACATCAGCCTCAGGGACTTTCTTCATCATACGACGGGCTGCCATCTGATATTGAAGCTGTTTAATCTTACCTTTAATCTGTGGGTTTCCTTCAGTATCCTTAAATTCATCTTTAATTTCCTGCTTACTCATACGCAATTGTTTGATGTAGTTCCATTTTTGGTATGGAACGTCAAGTAAAACAATTGGACAGAGTGAGCAGACAATAATCACCATGAACTGGAACAGAAGTTTTATCGCCTGACGAATAGAGCCTATAGGATCGATATAAGATAAGCTCATAACCTCAGCCATACGGCCAGAGAGAGCAAAGTAACAGAACGATCCGATGAAAGCTACTTTAAAGATACCTTTTACAAGTTCTACGATAGCGTTTAGTGAAAATATTCTGCCAATACCTTTAATTGGATTTAATTTACTGAATTTTGGTTGCAGGGCTTCTTTAGAGAAATTGTATCCACCAATAAAGATTGAGCCTGCAATTGCGCAGACAAAGACTACAAAAGAAATACCAATTAAGGGAATTGCAATATCTAAAAGATTTTCGACAAAAAGACGCCGACTCTCGTCTTCAGAAAAGATTTGTTCTCGAGTTAAGGTAAAACTGTTTAACATGATCTGGCGCATGCCCTTTCCTAAAAAGGAGGAGAATGCCCAGATAGATAAGACACCTGCTAACAGAACAAAGAAAGTTCCTGCCTCTTTAGAACGAGGCACCTGACCTTTCTTTCTGGCGTCGTCTAGTTTTTTACTAGTCGGTTGTTCTGTTTTATCGTCGGTATCTGCCATAGGCTAGTCGATCATCTCTGCTTTATCGCCGTTATCCTCAATCCACTGACGTCTGTCAGCAGCTCTCTTTTGAGATAACAGAAGATCCATAATTGCAAAGGTATTCTCATCAGCTTCTGAAGTTAAGGTTAACTTTTTTAAACGTCTTGATTCAGGAGCTAAGGTAGTTTCACGTAGCTGATCAGGGTTCATCTCACCTAATCCCTTGAAACGCTGGATCTTAATATTATCCTTTTTAATACCTTTTCTTAAGAACTGTTTTTGCTTTACATCAAGTTCAGCTTCATCGATTGCATACTCTTTGTATTTGCCGGCATCAATTCTGAATAATGGAGGACATGCTACATAGATATGACCTTCTCTTACCAGTCTTGTAAAGTGTTTTACAAAAAGACAGCATAAAAGAGTACCAATATGCAGACCGTCACAGTCAGCATCAGCTAAGATGCAGATCTTGTCGTAACGAAGACCATCTAAACTATCAGCATCAGGATCTACTCCGATGGCAATAGAGATAGCACGAATTTCTTCAGACTCCATAGCCTTAGCAGCTGAAGTCTCCCAAGTATTTAAAATCTTACCGCGTAAAGGCAGGATTGCCTGATAGCTTGAATCTCTTGCCTGACGAGCAGAGCCACCTGCTGAGTCACCCTCTACAATAAAGAGTTCGCAACGGCTAGGATCTGATGAGGTGCAATCGGTTAGTTTGCCTGGAAGAGCAGGTCCACGAGAGGTCTTTTTACGCTCTACAACTTTAGCTGTACTTTCTCTGTCTTTAGCAGCTTCAATAATGGCATTAGCAATAACTTTTGCGGTATTAACATTTGAGTTTAACCACAGAGAGAATCTGTCTGAAACAATACCCTGTACAATTGAAGCAATATGGCGAGATGACAATTTCTCTTTAGTTTGACCTGCAAACTGAGGGTCTCGCATCTTTAAAGATAAAACGTATGAGCAGTGTGACCAAACGTCATCTGCTGTAATTTTTAAATTACGTGGTAAAAGATTTTGTAAATCACAAAACTCTTTTATAGCATCAGTTAAACCTGCTCTAAAACCGTTGACATGGGTACCACCTTCAACAGTTGGAATTAAGTTTACAAATGACTCACCGATGGTATGAGCACCTGTACCTTCTAACTCCCAGGCTACAGCCCACTCTAATTCCTCATCCTCGCCTTTTACTTCTCCAAAGAATGGAGGATTAGGTTCAATGGTTCTGCCTTCTGTTTGAGATAACATGTAGTTTTGTAAGTTACCATTGTAAGACCAGCTCTCAGTGGTATTTCTAATCTTATCTTCAAAATTGATGGTAAGACCTTCACATAAAACTGCTTTTGCTTTTAAAAGATGTTTTAGTAGAGCTACATTAAACTTTGGTTCATCAAAATATGGCTCATCTGGCCAGAAGTGTACAGAAGTACCTGTATCCTTTTTTGCGCAGGTGCCAATTTGTGTTAATTCTTGAGTTTTATTTCCACCTTCATAGGTAATTTGATAGACAATACCGCCTCTTTTTACGGTTGCAATTAGCTTCTTTGACAAAGCATTTACAACAGATACACCTACACCGTGCAGACCACCTGAGAATTTGTAAGAATCTGAATTAAACTTACCGCCTGCGTGTAACTTAGTTAAGATAAGCTCGATTGCTGGGATTTTTTCTTCAGGATGAAGATCAACAGGCATACCACGACCGTTATCAGTTACCTCTAAAGATTCATCCTCGTATAAAACGACATCGATCTTATTGGCAAAACCTGCTACAGCCTCATCAACACTGTTATCGATAACTTCCATACCCAAATGATTTGGATTTTGGGTATCAGTGTACATACCAGGTCTTCTTCTAACTGGTTCTAGACCTTTTAATACTTCGATGGAAGCGCCTGAATAATCTTTTACATTGTCTGACATATGAATCTTTTTATGCTTTGAAATAATTCTTTTGAATTGATTTTTATATAGGTTCGTTGTTGTTCTGAATACTCTAATAATAGCACAAAGCACTAATTTACGTTAATAAAAGCTAGTATTGGTAAGAGAGCAGAAATGCACTTAAACTTTAAAAGCAAAATTGCACTGATTAAGAATATTGTTATAAACAAACACATAATTGTTACGTAATTTTGTTACATTTTAGTGCCATTAAATCTCGATTTTTGTTGCAAAAAGGTGTTTTAAACTTTCATATTTCGTGAATATTTTAAGATTTTTTCTTCTATTTCAATATATTAAACAAATTATTCAAAACAGTTATTTTGATATTTTAAAGTCTAACAATCTCACATGAATATCATTATAGGAATTTTTAAATAGAGTAGTTTCTCATGCTTAAGGCAACATCTGATTAGAAAAAAATGAATAGCCTGAACTTATAAAACAATTCAGCGAAGAAAAAAGATTTGAAGAAAATTGGAAAGATCTTCAGGCAGAGATGAAGAATTCAAAACAAAAGATCTGGTTAAAAATAACATGCGTCAAAGTGATTGTTCTATCAATTACTCAGAATTACCCATCAACGTTGTTACTTCCCAAGCACTATTGAGAGCTCTCATATCTAAGGATGAACGCAGTCATTGCAATTTCGTAACGAACCCACATTTTGAAGGCAAAATAATTGCAGTAGGATACATTGCAGCAGTTGAGATGTCGTAACTCACCAACATTCTGTTGACCATGCAATGGTACCACATTTAAAGCCTTTGTAAATGCAGTCTCTAGCACACTTTTCGCCGGTGGAGGCTATTTTTCTTAAAAATTGGACAGATCTGCAGAATATGAGTTGAGAAATACTGCATTAAACCGCATTAGAAAGCAATCGCCGAAGAAAAGAATAACTGTTTTAGAAAATTATCAACAATATCTTTAAAATTCAATAAGTTAAATAATAACATGTTCTTATTCAGATTTTATCAAATATTATTGGCGGAATTTTAGAAATTTATATTTAAAGATCAATAAGTAAATAAAATCACGCTTATTTTAAATACACTAATTATTCTAATAATTTGTACATATTTAATTTTGATACAACATTATCTATTGTTGAGTGACTCTTGAGATTTAAAAGTATGTTTTTTTTAAGCTCATGTTGAACTTTACAAGAAATTTTGTGTGTTCTTTTACTCTCTCTAACTTAGCTTGAAGGTAACCTTAGCTCTGAGACCACCTTCTTTGCGGTTCTCTAAGGCAATCTTGGCACCAATCTCATCACAGGCAGATTTTACGATGGACAGACCTAAACCAGTGCCTTCTATCTTGGCGGTGTCACCACCTACTCTGTAGAAAGCATTGAATACTTTAGTTAGGTCTTCTTGAGAAAGACCAGAACCTGTGTCTTCTACAAAGATAGTAATCTCATGATCATGTTTTACACAGCTTAGATCACACTGACCGCCTTTTGGAGTGTACTTTAAGGAGTTACTTACAAGATTTGAAATTATGGTCTTAACGCTTGATCTGTCTGAGTATAAAGAGATGGCACAGTTACCAACAAGGCCTAAATCAATATCATTGTCATCAGCTAATGAGCCTAAGTCATCAATGATTTCAACGAACAGTGATTTCACATCAAAGTTAGTAAAGTGAAGTTCTCGCCCGCATTGAGAACGGGCATAAGCTAAAAGATCATTAGTTAATTTTCTTTGACGGGAGATAGCAAGCTTTAACTGATGAACCTTGTCTGCTTCATCCTGTGGCAGGATATCCTCTTTTAAAGCCTGTGCCTGTAGTGAGATTGCTGTAAGCGGAGTTCTCATTTCATGCGCTGCATCGGCAATAAATCTTCGTTCATTTTGCAGAGCACCTGCGGTCTTATTAAAAAGGCGGTTAATAGAATCAATAAAGACATCAAGCTCTGATGGCAGAGTATGTCCTGTAACTGGAGTTAGATCACTCTCACGGCGCATATCCAGTTCTTTTGCTAAGCGCTTTACAGGTAAGAACATTATATTTACAAATAAAGCTACACATGGAATATAGATTGCAACTAACAGTAAGAACTCAAACAGTGAACTCATTAAAGCCTGGTTTACCAGAGCTTCCATAAGTTCAAATGGTCTTGCAACCACAAATCTAACACCTGCCCTGTTGGTTGCAACATAAGCTCTTACTCGTCTGTCGTTAATTAAAACTGAATATAAGCCATCATCAATGCCTACAGGGAAATAAAAGGTTTCACCTGGTTGAGCATAAACAGGTGCAATGATGATCTCCTGATGCTTATCAAAGAGATCGTTTAAAGATGGAATTGGAAGAAATGAACGTTCTAACTCATGGCGCAACATCAGATTGCCTTTAAAGTCACGGAACAGACGTCGTCTGAAATTAGGTCCTTCCCATGACTTTGGTAACATCATGTCGTAATTGATAATAACACCTGCAATCTGAGCTAACTCCTCGTCAACATAAAAGCCAATCTCATTCATAGCTTTGTTGTAGGAGCGATAGCAACTAAAACCTGTATAGAGAATTCCTATACAAGCTAAGACGATGCACAGTTTAAAACGTAAGGAACGGATTAGTTTCCTTTGACGACTTTCCAACCCACACCTCTGACGTTTTTAATATTAGCAACACCAACCTTTTTTCTTAGATTGTGAATGATAAATTCAACAGCATTTGATTCAACTTCTTCACCAAAAGCGTAGATCTTATCCTCAATAGCTTCACGAGATAAGACAGCACCAGGACGACGCAAGAGAGCTTCTAAAAGAGCATATTCTCTTGAGGTTAAAGGCTGGACTGTTTCATTACCGGTCTCGTCTTTGACCTTTACTTCATGAGTTACAGGATCAAGAGTTAAAGCACCATTTGACATCATTACAGTGTCTTTTGATACAGTTGATCTGCGAGTTACAGCTCTGATCCTTGCTAAGAGTTCTACCAAATCAAATGGCTTTACAACATAATCATCAGCACCAATATCAAGACCTAAAACTCTGTCATCAAGACCATCACGTGCGGTGATAATAATTACAGGAGTGGAGATATTCTCGCTACGCCACATCTTTAACAGCTGTACACCGTCAATACCTGGCAAGCCTAAATCTAAAAGGATGCAGTCATAGCTAATATCCTTGGGTGCATATTGTGCTTGATTGCCGTCAGCGATGCAATCCACAGCATAGGCACTTGATTTTAAGCCTGACTCAATTGCCTTGGAAATTAAAGGATCATCTTCAACTACCAGGATACGCATACTCTCTCCTTGATAAAATTCTCTCAAAACAGGATTTGCCTGTTTTACTAAAACCGTTGTTTTTGAAAATTAACTTGTGTCCCTGTTACAAGATCTCAAGTTATTTTTATCTGCTTTGCTTTAGATAGAGTTTACTTTAATAAGCGACAACAGTCCTGTGTTTTAGTTCTATCTTTCTATAGTTTATTATCCACATAAAGACTTAGGATAAATTTAGATTTCCTAAGATTGTGTTAAAAATCGTGTTTTTCATCAAATCTTTTTTGTTCAGCTCCATCTTTTTTACAGCTAAACTCCATTTGACATAATCTACATTGAATGCATCATGGTAAATGGCTTATAGTTCAAAAGGAGCCATGACTTAAACTAGTCCTTTTTAAAGAACTCTACAATCTTACCTACTTCTTCTTCGAAATCGTCATAACCGTGTGAGCCACCATCTTTTAAAGAGAAGCCACCTACACCACCGCGCATAAAGAATTTTAAAGCATAGGTATAATCTAAAACCTCATCCCCTGCCTGTAAAAAGACACTGGCATTTTTAAGATTAAACTTTGGTAAAAGTGCTTCCTGCTCTTCAAGATACTCAAGATCACTCTCTTCAATCTTAAACTCATGTCCTGTATCAAAGTTCTTTAAGGTAGTACCTACGTAATTGTTGTCTCTTACAAATTTACATGGATACAGACATGGATTTACAAGAGCTACTTTTAAATCATATTTAATGCTCAAGAGCATGGCCATGAAACCACCTAGTGAGCTTGCAGCTAAACATACTTTAGGATCTTCTTTTAAAAGAGACTGAATTTGCTCATTTAGCTCTTCCATAGCGATTTTAAAGTTATCTGAAAAATCTAATGAAACAAACTTAATATCTTTGTAATTTTTCAAAAGCTCTGCTTTCATGATTTGAGCTTTCTTAGCTTTAGAGCTAGAACAAAAACCATGTATGTATGCAATGATCATTTAATCTTCCTTATAAAACAGTGTTTGAAGCATAGATTATTTTGAGGTGAAATTTCAAAGCTAGCATCTACTTCTAAACGCTGTATTCATGAATTGAGTTCGTAATCTTACCTTTGTAAATGATATTCGTGTAGGCACAAAAGATCTATGTTAAAAGTACAATTCTTTGGAGTAGTAGCTTAAAACTTATGACAATAGCATTTTCATAAAATGATCCTTCAGTTCAAATTTTGCCTCATAAAATGTAATTAAATACTAATAGTTAGCTCATAAAATGAGCATATATAAAAACATTTGCCTCATAAAATGAGCTAAATTACTATATTGAGTTAAACTCAAAGCAAGAACAAAACTTTAAGAGAACAGAAAAAGTAGGATAAGGTTATGTACTACACTCGTAAGATAGATACATTCCTAACAGAATGGAAGAATGATCCTGACCATCTACCTTTAATTGTTAAAGGGCGCACGTCAAATAGGTAAGACTGAGTCTATTCTGCATTTTGCATCAAACAACTATGAGAACGTGGTCTATATAAACTTTGCTCTACAAAAAAAGTTTCTAAAAATTACTGCCGATGGTTATGACACAGGATCGGTAATAAAGAACATCACCTTAGTTGATCCTAAGCTTTCCTTTGTAGCACATAAAACTCTCATCATCTTTGATGAAATCCAAGAATATCCTGATATTGCCACTACCTTAAAAAGTTTCAAACTTGATGGCAAATACGATGTAATTTGCTCAGGTTCAATGCTCGGAATTAACTATAAAACCATTAGCAGTAATAGCGTAGGTTACAAAACTGACTATGAAATGCGTTCTTTTGATTTTGAGGAATTCTTATTAGCTAAAGGCTATTCTCAGACACAAATAGATTCATTACTTTTACATATGCAAAGGATCGAACCTTTTACTGAAAATGAGTTTGAGGTCTTTCGTGGATTATTTCTGGATTTTTCAGTTCTAGGAGGGATGCCTGCTGTTATTAAAGCTTATCTTGAGAGTAACAACTTCTCTAAAGCACTACAAATTCAAAAACAGCTTATTCTTGATTACGAAGAGGATGTAAAAAAATACTCAACAGGCGTTAAGCAGAAAAAGATCTTAGAAGTCTATAGAAGTATTCCAGCACAACTTGCCAAAGAATTTAAAAAATTTCCAATACACAAAGATTTCCACTAAAGCAAGATCTAAAGATTATTTTGGTTGTGTTGAATGGCTAAAGGATGCCGGTGTTATCAACAAATGTGATTGTCTAAACTTTCCTGAGTTGCCTTTAAAAGGTAATGTCGATAACAACAAATTTAAACTTTACTTTGCAGACACCGGACTTCTTGTTGCAAGCCTAGATGAAGAAGCATCTGATGATCTTCGTGAGAATAAAAATCTTGGAGTTTACAAAGGAGCTTTATTCGAGAACTTAGTTGCAGATGCTCTAGTTAAACAGGGGGTTGGTCTTTATTACTTTAAAAAGGATAACTCCACCTTAGAAGAGGATTTCTTTGTAAGAACTATGGATGAGCTTATTCCTGTAGAAGTGAAATCAGGAAACAACATGTCACGCTCACTTAAAAGCTTAATTCAAAGTGATCATTATCCTATGATAAAACAAGGAATTAAGTTTGGTAACTGCAATATCGGCAAGAGCAATGACATTATCTCTTTTCCATACTTTGTCTGTTGCATGTTAAAGAGATATCTAAAAACACTTGCTAGCTGACAGGAGGCTTCTAACAGTAACAGCTAATAGCCATCAACATCCATATTAGGAATAAAGGTGTTGTTATTAAGTCTGTAGACTTTAGTATCAACAGTGCCGTCAGGCTTAAATGCAAGATAACGCCAGCCTGGAGCTAGTGTATCCAGCGCAAAATCAATTGATCTTGGGGTGAACTGAATAGAGGTTGATGGTGTTGCTATATAGCGGATACCGCGCTCTACAGTATCAAACTCCTGATGAATATGACCTGTTACCACACAACGAACATCATTGATTCTGTGAATATAGGTATTAAACTCATCAAGATTATGCATAGTCTGAGTATCAAGCCATGCTGAGTTTACCAAAAGTGGCATATGGTGAACTAATAAAGCCATATGCTGTGAGGGTGACCTACGTGAACAGAATGCGGCATAATCTAATTGCTTACGCTGTATCCATCCATGGGGAACAGCATAAACCTCAGAATTTAAGAACACAAACTGCCATGTAGGTGTAATCACGTTTTTAGCAACATTAACACCCAGTCTTTCAAAGATGCGGTACATCAGTGGACCATCATCATGATTTCCTGGTAAGAAAAACACGGGTTTATGAAGTACTGAAATGATATTAGCAAAATGCTGATATGAGGTAGCTGAATAATCCTGCGAAATATCGCCTGTAAAGGCAATAAAATCATAGTCAAAGTTCTGTGCACGCACAGCTTCAACTACTGCCTTAAAACTCTCAGAAGTATTTACTCCAAGCAGATCTTTACTCTCATCTGCAAATAGATGGCAATCTGTTAACTGTAAGACTCTCACAGTGCCATCGGCTGAAGCCGGAGTGATGTATCTAGGGGCCATTTTTTATCCGTTATAAGCCTAAATAAATTTCACAAGGTGTAAATTAGTTTCTTTTTAATATCTCTAAATGAAGTGCATTCAGATGCTTTAGATTGTAGAAAAAATGTCTTAAAAATAACTTTACAGACTACGCATTTTGCAAATTTGGTATAAATGCACAGATAAAAGAAAGCCAGACATACTTTTTCTTAAAAAATAAGAAGTTAGTCTGGCAATTTTATAGAAAGGTCCACTTTTATGGATAATAAATTATCAATTTTGTGACGCCGTAGGCATTATTTTGCAAACGATTTTAGGATTGATTCTTTTTCGAGCAACAGATGCTGAATTGCGATGATTGCAACTGAGTTATGAATACGTCCATTCTTAACATTCTCATAGGCATCTTTTAAGCTTGCCTTAAAGACACGGATATCCTCGCTTTCAACATCAAGACCACCGTGTTTCTCAAGATTAGACAAATCAGCATCAGCAATATAGAGAGTTACTAATTCTGATGCTCCACCTGGAGTTGGATAATCTGAGGTTACATAATGTAACTGTTTCTCAGTTAAAGTAAGACCAATTTCCTCTTTAACCTCACGAATAGCAGCCTGTACTCTAGTCTCACCAGGATCGATGATACCTGCTACAATCTCGATTAGCCAAGGGCTCTTCTCATCTTTTAAAGCACCTGGACGGAACTGCTCAATTAAAGCAATCTCATCGGTCTTTTTATCCCAGGCTAAAACAGCAACTGCATCTGAGTCGCGCTCAAAGATCTCTCTGTCTACAATCCTTGATTCAGTTCCATCAAATCTCTTATATGACACTAAATATCTGTCGATAGCAAAATATCTTTTAAAAATTCTTTCTTTTTTATGAATGGTTACATCTTTAATTGTGAACCTAGGTGCAAACAAATTATCATTTTCGTTCATATGTGACGATCCAAATTAAGCTAAAATATTTAAAGTTTAAAATTTCGGAGCAAACTAAAGATGTCAAAGCTTCTTCTTAAAAACGCAGTACTTGCCACTCCTGAACGTATTATACGCAACGATCTTCTCATAGAGGACAAAATCATCACAAAAATTGATATAGATATTAGCTGTGATGATGCAAAGGTAATTGACTGTCATGAATATGTAGTTCTCCCTGGTCTCATTGATGAGCATGTACATTTCAGACAGCCAGGTATGGAGCAAAAAGCTACTATCTACTCAGAGTCACGAGCTGCTCTTTTAGGTGGTGTTACCTCCTATTTAGATATGCCAAACAACAATCCATCTACCTGCACTATGGAGCTTTTAAATGCTAAAAAAGCGATTGCAGCAAAAGACTCTGTTGCAAACTATGGCTTTTATCTTGGCGCTAATGATGACAATTTAGAAGAGATTAAAAAAGCGCCTGTAAAAGAGATTGCCGGTATCAAAGTTTTCATGGGTTCATCTACTGGTAATTTATTGGTAGATAAATATGAAAAGTTAATGCCTATTTTTGAGAATGCAAGAACTATCATTGCCCTTCATTGTGAAGATACAGCCACTATTTTAAAGAATGAAAAGATTGCTAAAGAGCACTATGGAGACAATGCTCCTTTCTCTATGCACCCTATCATTAGAAATCGTGACTGCTGTATTAAGTCAACCTCTCTTGCAATAGAAATTGCTAAAGAGACTGGCGCTAGAATTCATATCATGCACATCTCCACAAAAGAAGAAGTGCAGATGTTAAATGAGCTGAAGTTTGGCAATGTAGTTACAAGACAGATTTCAGGTGAAGCCTGTATTCCTCACTTATTCTTCTCAGAGTCTGACTATGAGAGCAAACAGGGGTTCTTAAAGTGCAACCCTGCTGTTAAGACCGAGCAGGACAGACTAGCTATCGTTCAAGGCATTGAAAATGGCATCTTAACTACTGTTGGTACCGATCATGCGCCTCATGAGCTTAAAGTAAAGACAGGTCCTTACTTTAAGTGCGCATCTGGTATGCCATCTGTTCAATTCTCTTTATTAGCTCTTTTAGATTTATGGAAGAGAAAAGAAATTACCTTAGAGACTATTGCAAAGGTAACCTCAGAGAACGTAGCTGACCGTTTCCATATTAAGAACAGAGGTCGCATTGCTGAAGGATACTATGCTGATCTTGCAATCATTGATCCTAATAAGAGAACTTTAGTTACTGATGCTCTCATTGCTTCAAAATGTAAGTGGTCACCTTTTATTGGTCACTCATTTGCCTCTTCCGTAATTCATACTATAGTCAACGGCAGATTGTGTGTTGAAAATGGAGTACTTGCTGATGCTCCTGTAGCAATGCCATTAGAGTTTGATAGATAGTTTTAAGAAATGTATCTTAGATAGACAAAAGGGAGTCTCACTCCCTTTTTTTATTTTTGCACCATAAAGATTTTTAGTAGAGGTTAATCTTTTTGATGCTGATGATTGAATTGTCCTTTAGCTAAGGCTTTTAATTAAAGCTGTAAGCTCATTAAAAGAATCAAAACCATAATCAAACTTTAATTCTTTAGGATCTTTTCGGTTATAACCATAGCTGAAAAAGACTGTGGTCATATTTGCGTTATTGCCAGCTTCAATGTCATTGTTAGAGTCACCTACCATCACCGCATCATCTTTACTTACCTGTAATTTATCTAGTACATAGTAAAGAGGTGTAGGATCAGGTTTACGCTCAGGAATAACCTCACCACCTAGGATAAAGTCAAAATAGTCTTTAATGCCCATATAGCTAAGTAAAGGCAAAGCAAACATCTGAGGCTTATTAGTTACTACAGCAAGCTTGATCCCACGGGACTTAAAGTATTCAAGCCCTTCTTTTACGCCCTCATAGAGGTTGTAATCTTTATCAAGTCCTTTAGTGTATTCAACATTAAAGACGTCCCTTGCTCTCTTTAATAAAGATGGATCTACATCCTTTAGCTCCACGTCAAAGCGACCTGCAATTACACGAGCTAAAAGCATATTCACACCATTGCCTACAAAGCCTTTAGTAGTTTCAACTGATGGTGGATTCAAGCCAATAGCTACAGCGCTTTTAGAAGCCGCTATCGCAAGCTGCGGAATTGTATTAGCAAGAGTACCATCAAGATCAAATAACAGAGCTTTAGGCAACACAGTAAGTTTTCCCATTACTTCTCTAAAGCCTTATGTAAAGCTGTTAAAGCCTGCTTTTTATCAGCTGCGCCAAAGAAAGCAGAGCCTACAACAAAGGTATCAGCACCATATGAGGCGATAGAAGCGATATTGTTATCCTTTACACCACCGTCAACTTCGATACTGATGTCATAGCCATCATCTTTTGCCATCTTTTTAACATCAGCAACTTTAGTTAAGGTTGCTTTAATAGTCTTCTGACCACCAAAGCCTGGGTTTACGGTCATGACTAGCACGAAATCTAATTTCTCCCAAAGATATCTCAACATCTGTGGAGGAGTAGCTGGATTTAAAGCTAAACCTGCTTTAATGCCCATCTCTTTGATATGAGTCAGCATTCTTTCAGTATGAATACAAGCCTCAGGATGGAAAGAAATCCAGTTAGCGCCGGCATTTGCATAGTCATCAACGATATTCTCTGTTACAGGAGATACCATTAAATGCACATCAAATACAGCATTTGGGAACTTCTTTCTCATAGCCTTTAAAAAGCCTGGACCGAAGGTCATATTTGGCACAAAATGATAATCCATTACATCAAAATGAATTACATCTACACCTTCGTCTAAAGCCTCTTTTACATCTTTCTCAAGATTTAATAAATCAGCTGACAGGATTGAACCTGCGATTAAAAATTTCTTGGTATTCACTTATTGCATTCTCATTTCTGATTGTACTTTTTCAAAAGATTTAGCAAATGAGCCATGAGCTCTTAGAGAGCCTGGCAGAATTGCAGCTCTTGAAACAGCTTCTTTTGCGGTTAAAAAATCACCCATGACTAAAACATGCCATGGAGCACCGTTACGCACGGTGGTATAAATCCAGTATCTTCCCTCTACATAGTCAGCTGCATGTAATAAAGGAGCTTTATTACGTCCTGCTAATACCTGTAAGGTATAGTGACGAGGATTCTTATTTAAGAGTTCATCATGTGAGCCAGGAACTGGTGTGCTTCTAGGACGGGCTCGGGGAGAACTTCTTTTAGCAGTGTTTTTAGTAGCACTAGCCTTTTTAGTATCAGCCTTTGCAGTTTCTTTCTTTTCCTTATTGTCAGATTTTTCTTCTTTTTGAGGATTGTCCTTTAAAGCTAAAGCATCAGCTTTCTTTTTAAGCTCAGCCTCTTGTAGAGCCTTTTGCTCTAAAGCTTTCTTCTGAGCCTCCAGAGCTTTTTGGTTATCAGCATCTTCTTTTGCGATTTGATCTTTAAAAAGAACATTATCCTCACGGCTTAAAGTCTCTACTTCTTTTGAGTTACTCTCTACTTTTGAATTAGTCTCTTCATTTGTAGATGAGTGGGTTCCAGATGACCTTTCATCACCCACAGCAGCATCAGATGCCTTATTGGCATCGGTTTTTACAGATCCTGCCAATCCTTGCCTGGGATTGCCTGATTTGTCATCAGCCTCTTTCTTTTCAATCTCATCTAAAGCATTACCATCTAAGGTTACAGATTTCTTAGGCTGTGCATTGTTAGTTTCAGCTTCAATACCGCCGTTTACATCTGGCAGTAAACCGCCATCATCATGTACTGCGTTTGCCTCATCTCCTTTTGGTCCTTTTGCATTGATGTCACTTACGGCACCTGCTGATACAGAAAGAGGATCATCAGCTGTAGTTGAGCTGTTAACATCAGCCCCCTGTTGAGCACTCTTTTGTACTTTATCCACAATCTGAACACTGTCTGGCTTTTGCTCTGAAGCTTTACCAAAGATACTATCAACAATGTTTGATCCTAAAAATACAGGTACAAGACAAGCTAAAACAATGACAATGCAAATAATTGAAATAAAAATTGCAGCAGAGCTGTGCTTTTTCTTAGAATTTTTTGCATTTGGCTTTACGTCAAGTGATACCTGTGGCTGTGATGACTTGTCATCGTTTACTTGAATAGGATCATTCATAAGTGTCTCCGTTAATTTAATAACTCTGCTGATGTTACCTTCGCATGATGCTAAAGCATGAGGTAATTTTGGCAGAATTGCTTTATAAACCTTGTCTAATCTTGCAAATACAAACATCTGTTCGCATAAAGCGCCAGCTTCATCGATTGTAATTGCAGGAATGTTGATCTCTGTTATAGAGATCCTGTCATTATTCTTTTCAGCAATTTTAGTTTGCACCCATAATGGATGACCTGTAACTAAAAAAGAGAATCTGTTTTTTCCAAGATTATGCTCATACAGGGAAATCAGCTCATCAAAGAATGAACTAATTGCACTGTCAGCATCATCGACAATCACTAAAAAGCGCTGTCTTACTGGAATTGAGAGTTTTGAAAAGCTCTGATAAAGAGGTTCTGTATCATCCCACTTTTCATTAGGAGCAATCTGCTGCAAAAACAGCTGACGCAACTGCTCTTGGGTCATTTCATCCTGACAAGGGATGAATACTGGTAAAAGCTTACTCTCAAGTTCATTTACAACTTGCTCGCATAGGCTAGTTCTACCTGAGCCAGAATCACCTGAAAGCATGACAAAGTTCTCTCCATATAAAAACTTGTCATGAATTGCTTTAGCACAATCTAGAAGCGACTTAGGTACAGAAAAACCTTGATGATGCATACTAGGCTTTCATCCTGCTAATTAAAGATCTAACCTCATCGTCAGATACATCAGAGAAGATCTTAACCTCTCCGATGCGAACTGGCAGTACATAGCGAATTACACCATGACGAACCTTCTTGTCATGACGCATATGCTCAATAAAATCATTACCTGTCATTCTCTCAGGAATTACGGTTGGCAATTTTGCACTCTGACACAACTCTAACATCTTATCAAAGTCATCTTTTGAGATTAACTTTCTGTCTAAGGCTAGAGCTGATGCTATTACCATACCTAAACCGACAGCTTCACCGTGTAACCAGGTACCAAAACCTAAATATGCTTCAATAGCATGGCCGAAGGTATGACCATAATTTAAAATAGCACGTAAGCCATGCTCCTTTTCATCCTGTGACACTACTGAAGCTTTAATTTCACAGCAACGTTTTACAATATGAGATAAGGTGTCTAAATCATAGCTGAAGACTTTTGAAACATGATCTTTTAAGAAATTAAAGAACTTGTAATCATAAATGATGCCTGTCTTTACTACCTCACCTAAACCTGCGGTTAACTCGCGCTCAGGTAAGGTTTTTAGGCAATCTAAATCAGCAATTACAGCTTTTGGCTGATAGAAAGCTCCAATCATGTTCTTACCTAATGGATGATTAATAGCTGTCTTGCCACCTACTGATGAATCAACCATAGCAAGTAAGGTTGTAGGGATCTGCACAAATGGAATGCCCCTTTGATAAGCAGAAGCTGCAAAGCCCGCCATATCTCCGACAACACCGCCTCCTAGAGCAATCACAGCACCATCACGACCAAAATCTTTTTCCATAAGAGCAGTTAAAATCTGCCACCATGAATCTACGGTCTTATATGCTTCACCGTCTTTTAAGACACACTCACTTACATTAAAGTCGCGCTCTTCTAGCTGAGTTTTTAGCTCATCAAAATACAGTGGACCTACAGTGGTATTAGTAACCACCATTACATCAGTTACCTTAGGTAGAGCTTCTCTGATTAGATCACCATAATTTAAGTCAGTACCAATATAAATTGGATATGATCTTGTGCCTAAACCTACTGTTATAGTTTCCATGAGAATTCCTTTAGTTTCGCTTTAATCTGTTCTACGCAGTCATGCACATTGTTGTGACTTGAGTCCACAATAAAGTCGCATGCCTCACGATAAAGAGGATCTCTTATTTTAAAAATATCTTCTAATCTCTTGCGTCTGTCATCGACTGCAATCATTGGACGGTTATTATCTTTTAAAGTTCTTAAATATTGAGAATCCACATCAGCCATCAGGTAAACTACAAGACCATTTGCTTTTAAGAGCTTGCGGTTTTCCTCACGTCCAATCACACCACCGCCTGTGGCAATAATAGCGTCTACTTTAAGACAGTGTTTTAAAACCTCAGTTTCTATATTTCTAAATTCAGTTTCACCGTCATCTTCAAAAATTGCAGGAATACACTTGCCTGCATATTTTACGATTTCCTCATCTATATCAAGAAAAGGTCTTTCGGTTACTAAAGCTAATGATTTACCAATACTGCTCTTTCCTGATCCCATAGGACCTACAAGAAAAAGTCTATCTTTACATTCTAAGGTCATCTGCTGTCCGTGTTTTTAGTTTATTTGAATGAATTTTAACTCATTTTTTCATTTAGCTGTACATTAGTGAACAGTTTTTAGTGATGATTTGTGCTAAATCTAAACTACGCCACAATACCATTGATAAAGCACATAAAATCAGACTTTTCTAAAACAGCTCATTTACAGCCATTTAGCCTAAATTTTGATAAAATGAGCCATCCGTTTTTTGAATTGAGGCTTTTTGTGCTTTTTAAATACGTTAAATTTGCCTTCTGGACAGTACTGTTCGGTGTAGGCGTTTCAGGTGTAGCAGGGGCGGCTCTGTATTATCAGACCTTAGGTGATCTTCCGGATGTTGAACAGTTAAAGGAAGTTACCTTTGAAACCCCTATGAAGATCTACTCTGCTGACAACAAACTTATTGGTGAGTTTGGTGAGAGTAAGAGAATTCCTGTTGCCTTAGACAAGATCCCATTAAAGATGAGACAGGCTTTCTTGGCAATTGAGGATACACGTTTTTATGATCACAGCGGTATCGATCCTATTGGTATCGTCCGTGCTGCTATCGTAGCTGCAACCTCAGCTTCTGCTAAGCAGGGTGCTAGTACCATTACTCAGCAGGTTGCAAGAAACTTCTTTTTAACCAGAGAAAAGACCTTAAAAAGAAAAATTAAGGAAGTTTTCATCTCTTTGAGAATTGAGCAGGTTTTAACTAAAGACGAAATCTTTGAATTATATTTAAATAAGATTGCTCTAGGTCACCGCTCTTATGGAGTAGCCGCAGCTGCTCAAACCTATTATGGTAAAAATTTAGATGAATTAACTTTAGGTCAGATGGCTACTATTGCAGGTCTTCCAAAAGCTCCATCATCATTAAACCCTATTTCAAATCCAGAAAGATCAAAAGATCGTCGTCATCTTGTATTAGACAGAATGTATTCTTTAGGTTACATCACTAAAGAAGAATACGAAAAAGCTGATGCAGAGCCTTATAAGGCAGAATTCCATGCAAGTAAACTTGAAGCTTATGCTCCATATGTAGCAGAAAAAGCAAGACAGTTAGCTTTAGACAGATTTGGTCCTTCAGCTTATACAGACGGAATTGAAATTTACACTACTGTTTTAGCTAAAGACCAAGAAGCAGCTCACGAGGCTGTATTTAGAGCTGTTAATGACTATGACAAACGTCATGGTTACAGAGGTTCTAAAGAGAACATCAATGATTTAAAAGCTAAAGATGACAAGTTTGATTTAGATAAGTACCTTTATTCAAAAGATATTTATCACTATATCTTCCCTGCTGTGGTTACCTCTTTAGATGATAAGGCTGGACTTCTGCAGGCTTATGGCAGAAAAGGTCAGGACATTACCATCAGTTATCAGAACTTAAAATGGGCATCTCCTTTTATCAATGATAAAAGACAGGGTCCTACTCCTAAAAAAGTCTCTGATGTAGCAAAAGTAGGAGATCTTATCTTCTACAGCCTCAATGATAAAAATGAAGCTGAGTTAGCTCAGGTACCAGAGGTTGAAGCTTCAATTGTAGCTTTAAATCAGTACAACGGTGCTATTGTAGCTATGGTCGGTGGCTATGATTTTGCAAAGAGTAAGTTTGATAGAACCACTCAGTCAACACGTCAGACTGGTTCTAACTTCAAGCCTTTCTTATATTCAGCAGCTGTAGCTAAAGGCATTAACATCAACTCAATATTCCAGGATGAGCCTATCAGAACCTGGGATCCAGGTTCACGTACCTGGTGGGAACCTAAGAACTCACCTAACCGTTATGACGGGCCAATGTCTTTACGTGAAGGTCTGGCTCGTTCAAAGAACGTAGTTTCAATCAGACTTATCCGTCAGATTGGTGTACACAACGTAGTGGAGCATGTTGAAAAGTTTGGTCTTAATGTACCTCGTTCGCAGCAGGTTGAAGCTATGGCTTTAGGCTCTGTTGAAGTAACTCCACTTGATCTGGTTACAGGTTATGCAACCTTTGCAAACGGTGGTTATAAGATTGAACCATACCTTGTATCAAAGATTGTTAAAAACGGAGGCATTGTTTATCAGTACAATCCAAAGATAGCTGATCCTACAGCTCCTGATATTGTGAAGAACGGTATCGCTCTTGAATATGAGGATGGCACTACTGTTCCAGACAATATGGCAACACAGGTCCTATCCCACAAGAATGCTTATATCGTAGCTGATATGATGAAATCAGTAATCTACGGTGGTGAAGGTTTATCTGGTCCTTACTGGGGTACAGGTTCAAGAGCTTCAGCTACTACTGGCAGAACTGATCTGCACGGCAAGACCGGTACTACCAACAATGTCCATGATGCCTGGTTCTCAGGATTTAACGGCAATGTAGTTGCTACCTCATGGATGGGCTTTGATACAGATCGCGACTTAGGTTGGTCAAGAACTCAAGGTCCTGAAGGCGGTGCTTATTCAGCTCTTCCTATTTGGACAAGATTTATAAAAATTACAGAAGAAGGAAAGCCAGCAGCTCCTCTACCTATCCCTGAAGGTTTAGGTAAGTGTACTAATGCAGGTATTACTGATTGGTGTATCTCAGGAGGTACTTCAATCTCTGAGACCGGTGTTGAAGAGCCTGTAGATGAGAATGGAGAAGGTACAACTACAGATAACAACTCTGAAGACAGTTCAAGCCAGACTGAGGTTGATACTTCAAACATCAGTTCAGATAATATCTTCTAATAGGTACATTCTCTTTTTAAAGATATCTTGAAAAGCACATCTTAAGATGTGCTTTTATTTTGAGAACTGAAAAACTCATGAAAATAGCAATGTAAAATAATCAACACCTGCTGTTACTAGATAACAGCCTTCTCAATAATACACTGATGTGTTTTAGTGTCTTTTGAGTAGTTAATACCTACTAGTAGGACTTCACCTTTATAGTCTTTAAAAAACTGTAAGTAATTCTTTTCCTTAATCTGAGTGATGGCAGATTGTGCAGACTTATCATACTTTAACTCAATTAAAAGAGCTGGCTTGTTTACACCTTTTTTTGGTAGATAGATTAAATCAGCAACGCCTTTTCCTGTAGGTAATTCTCGTACTACGTTATAGGAATCTGTAGTACTTAATTCTAAAGATAATGAGATTACACATGACAATGAGTTCTCGTCATTGTAAGTTAGAATTGAGGTATGGTCTTGATGAGCTTCATCAAAGACTTTAGCTACAGCATCAGAGTTTAATGACCAGATATCATTTAACAGGTCATATGACTTGCTTATAAGATTATAGACACCAGAGTATTTTTCATTATCTTCAACGATATTTCTAAACTCCATTTTGATTTCTTCATTTGGAATATGAACTACAAATTTAGAAATATTGTCTACCCTGATATCTGAATCTGGTTTTATTGTGAGGTACCCTAAATGAATGAGCAGAGTTAATACATCTTTCTTGGTCTTAAATGTAACCATATCATTTTGGAATTTAGCTACATTCACAACAACATCTTCGCCTGCTATTAACTTTACAATGTCATCTCTTAAGCCTTCCATGTTCATATCAATATATTCCTGAAGGCTTTCAAAGGTTTCTGTTTTGGTCCAGTAACTTATATACTTTTTATAAGTTGCTGCATTTACTACAGAATTTGGATTATAAATATGAGGGACATCTGTAAAAGAGTAGCCATCATACCATTGCTGCATTTGATTAAAATTCATCTTGAATTCGTTTCACAATGACTGAACTTCCCTCTCTGTAAAACCAATAAATGGAGCAAAGTTATCAGGATCAGTCATTGAAAATTCATTGAACATATTCAATGCACTTTGGTTTCCATACTTTTTAATAGGAAGAATACCTGTCATATAGGCTAAACCAATATAAGGCTTATCTTTAAAGATTGCTTTTAGCCACTCTAGGTATTTCTTTAGACTGTCAGGATCTTCTTTTTCTCACGCATTATCCAATCCCACTCATCGATTAAAACAACAAATGGAACTTTAGAGTAGTTATAAACTTCCTGAAGCGCTAAATCTAAAAATTCTGGTGTTGAAATTTCACTATTTGGGTATGCTTCTTTTAACTCCCTAACAATTGTTTTGGTTAGATAATCTGTCATAGATTTAACATTATGGCTGGCTCTTGCAAATTCATCTGATATATTGATAAAAATGACATCATACTGATTTAAATGTTTCTTATAGTCACCAAATGAAGCTATTTTTAGCTCATCAAACAAAGGAGAACTATCTATACCTCTTGCATAGTAAGAGCAGAGCATTTGAGCAGTTACTGACTTTCCAAAACGACGAGGCCTACTTAAACAAAAAAAAACAGTTTTCAGTATTAATATTTTCATTTAATATTTCAAAAATACCTGTCTTATCTACAAATACTTTTGTTTGTTTCAACTTTTCAAATCTTGCTGAAGGAGGATTTAAGTAACTACCCATAGATAAAACCCTATTTATATTTAATTGCACAGCCTTCTTTCCTATTGTAAATGGCTGAAAAAAATTCACAGTTAAGTCTCTTTTCTACTCGTGAATTCACAAGATTACTTTTCCTCGATAATGACATTTTTTCATAAGCAATATTTTCTAAAATCACTCATTTACTAAGGCTCAAGCGGTAGAATATGTCGTCTTTTGAGGATGGGATGACATGACTATTGATATCTATGTATACCTAATCGTTTTACCTTTCATGTTTTTAGCAGGTTTTGTCGATGCTATCGCAGGCGGTGGAGCCTTAATTGCACTCCCTGGTATGTTCATAGCAGGACTTCCAGCTCATACTGCCTTAGGTACCAATAAATTTGGAGCAATGTTTGGCACTGCTTTTACCTTCATTCGCTATTTGAGAAACGGTTTTATCGATCTGAAACTTGCTTTTATCATTGCTGTTTTCACCATCTCAGGTGCTGCCTTAGGCACTAACTTGGTTTTAATGGTATCTAGCAACAGTTATAAGATTGCACTTTTAGTAGGACTTCCAATTACCGCATTCTATCTTTTAAGAAAAAGAGCTTTAAGAGATTACTCTGAGGAAATTCCCTACAATAAACTTCTCCTTCGCTGTATTCTCATCACCTTTATTGTGGGTATTTATGATGGCTTTTATGGACCTGGAGCTGGTACTTTCTTACTACTAGGATTCTGTGCCTTTGCTCATATGAGTGTGCAAAAATCTAACGGTCTTACTAAAGCTGAGAATATGATTTCAGATATCACTTCTATGATCTTATTCTTAATTCATGGAGATGTACTCTTTCCTTTAGCTATAGGTGCTGCGATTACCAATATTGCGGGAAACTATTTTGGAGCGAAGTTCTTTGAAAAGAAAGGTGCTTTTGCGACCCGTCCTATTATGATTGTGGTCATAAGCTTGTTTATTCTAAAGGTAGGCTATGATGTAATCACTGGTCAGTAAAAGAATTAAACTTCTTTAGAACTTCTGAAAAAGAGGGCTGTAACTCATTGAATTATACAGCCCTCTTTTATTGACTTAAGCTTAAATTTAGCTACGCTTTGCCTGCTTTAAGATCTTGAAACTTACTAAAGCTACTACAAACACTGCTATGCCTAAAAGCTCAAATGATCTCTCTAAAGATGATAGCTTTGAAACATAACCAATGATCACTGGTCCTAGTAAGATACCTGAATAGCCCAATGAGTTAATAAGTGAGATTGCTGATTGAACCTTTATACCTGGAACGGAGCCTGCAAATGACACTAGTTGAGGTACAATATTACCAGCACCAAGACCGATGATAGTAAAGCCAATCATCATACCAACATAATGCTCAACTGAGGCTGTAATAAAGAAGCCTGTTGCCACCATGATGGCACCTAAAACAACGGTTCTTCTGCGACCAATTGCTGTTACAAGCTTATTACCAGAATATCTAGCTACAGTCATAGTTACAGCAAAGAAAGTATAGAAATAACCTGCAACCTCTGGTGTGATACCTCTGTTTTGTGTTGCAAAAACAGTAGTCCAACTTAAAAGCGCACCTTCTGAACCATACATAATAAAGCACAAACAGCCTAAAACCAGGATCACAGGTGGTACTCTATGGTGTTTAGTATTAGTAGTTGTTTGTGCTGTCTTTACATGTTCAGCGTTAAAAGATTTGATATCAGAGAACAGGGCTCTACAACCGATTAAGGTTACGCCTGTCATGATCAAAAAGATTAAGAAAGAGCTCAAATGAATGCCTAAACCTATGGTTAACAGTAAAGACATAATCATAGAGCCTACAATCGTACCTAAAGAATAACCACCATGGAAACCAGACATTAAAGGTCGTTTAAAGATACTCTCGACTACAACTGCATTTACATTTGAAGCTACGTCAATTGCAATTAAACTTGCGCCAAAGATAGCTAAAATCAAACATAACAGCCATTCATGGTTTGCAAAAGAAATTCCAATTAAAGATAAACCTAAAACTATACAACCTGTAATCGCTACAAGTCTAGGACCAAATCTTGAGATAAGCGGGCCTACTGTAGGTAGAGCACATAAAGATCCAACACCCATAGATAACAGCAATCGACCAAACTGCGCATCATCTAGGTTCATGCCCATTTTCACAAATGGAACCATAGGTGCCCAAGCAGCCTCAATTGCGCCTAAAACACCAAAGGATAACTGATTTGATATTAAAAGCTTACGATTCTGATCCATATAATTTCCTTAAACCTAAAGGTTAGAGAACCGACTTTTAAACTATGTTAATCAAAGATAGGAAAATTCTCTGCCCTGATTAACTTCCTATTTTTCGTGATTATAAGATAAGTTTTTTTAATTGTACTACACAGATTTTATACACAAAATTAAACTAAATCATGCATATTCAACGTTTACAAAGCGCACATTATACAGAATTGTACACAAATAGAGATATACTTCAAAAATTATAAAAAAATTAGGCAGGATAAAAAGAGAATTTCAGAAATTTAAAAGGCCGTAGCCCTCAAAGAGCTACGACCTTCACAGAATTTAAATTATTTAAGTGACGATTACATCATGCCAGGCATACCGCCCATGCCACCCATAGGAGCTGCAGGAGCTGCGTCATCCTTACGAGGAGCATCAGCAATCATGCACTCAGTGGTTAACATCAAGCCAGCGATTGAAGCTGCATACTGCAGTGCTGAACGGGTAACCTTGGTAGGATCCAGAATACCCATCTCGATCATATCGCCGTACTGCTCTGTACCTGCATTGTAACCATAGTTGTCTGAACCGTTACGAACTTCGTTAGCGATAACAGATGCTTCCTGACCTGCGTTGGTTACGATCTGACGTAAAGGAGCTTCCATTGCGGTTAATGCAACCTTGATACCTACGTCCTGATCCTGATTGTCGCCCTTTAAGCCAGCAATCTTCTTAGCAACGCGAACTAATGCTACACCGCCGCCTGGAACAACACCTTCTTCGACAGCAGCACGAGTTGCGTGCATAGCGTCTTCTACACGATCCTTCTTTTCTTTCATAGCGACTTCAGTTGCAGCACCAACCTTAATTACTGCTACGCCGCCAGCAAGTTTAGCAACACGCTCTTGTAACTTCTCACGATCATACTCTGAAGTTGACTCTTCGATCTGCTTACGGATCTGAGCAACACGCTCTTCAATAGCTTTTGAGTCACCCTCACCATCGATAATGGTAGTGTTATCCTTGGTGATTACAACACGCTTTGCAACGCCTAAGTCATCTAGGGTAGCCTTATCAAGTTCCATACCTAATTCTGATGAAATTACAGTACCTGCAGTTAGAATTGCGATATCCTGTAACATTGCCTTACGACGGTCACCAAAACCAGGAGCCTTAACAGCAGCAACCTTAACAATACCACGCATATTGTTAACAACTAAGGTTGCTAAAGCTTCTGACTCAACATCCTCAGCGATGATAAGCAATGACTTACCAGCCTTTGCAACACCCTCTAGGATGGTGATTAAATCACGGATGTTTGAAATCTTCTTGTCGCACAGAAGAATGTATGGATTCTCCAGTTCAACTGTACCGGTCTCTGTCTTGTTTACGAAGTATGGTGATAAGTAACCACGGTCGAACTGCATACCTTCAACTAGATCTAACTGATCCTCTAAGCCCTGACCATCTTCAATGGTGATAACGCCATCACGACCAACCTTCTCCATTGCGTCAGCAATCAAATTACCTACGGTTGCATCTGAGTTAGCTGAAATGGTACCAACCTGAGCGATTGACTTCTTGTCCTCACACTTGATTGATAACTTCTTTAACTCTTCAGTTGCAGCAGCAACAGCTTTATCAATACCGCGCTTTACGTCCATTGGGTTCATACCAGCAGCGATTGACTTTAAGCCTTCGTTAACAATAGCCTGAGCTAAAACAGTAGCGGTAGTAGTACCGTCACCAGCTGCATCGTTAGCCTTTGATGCAACTTCCTTAACCATCTGGGCGCCCATGTTCTGGAACTTACCCTCAAGCTCGATCTCTTTAGCTACTGAAACACCATCCTTGGTGATTAGTGGAGCACCGTAGCTCTTATCTAGAACTACGTTACGGCCCTTAGGGCCTAAGGTTACCTTAACAGCGTTGGCTAGAACGTTTACACCCTCTAACATCTGGGCGCGTGCTTCGTTTCCGAAAATTACTTGCTTTGCAGACATTCTAAAATCTTCCTAAACTAAAAAAAAATTATTCTCAGGTACCAGTTTTCACTAGTCTTCTACGATTGCAAATACGTCAGTCTCAGAGATGATGACAACATCCTTGCCGTCAAGTTTCTCTTTCTTGCAGCCATAGCCTTCGTTATAGATAACAGTATCGCCAACCTTAACGCTCATTGGAGATGTTGTGCCGTTCTCAAGAACACGACCCTTACCTACTGCAACAACCTTACCGCGAGTTGACTTTACTGCTGCGCTACCTAATAAAATACCGCCTGATGATTTGGTTTCTTCCTCAAAAGGCTCAACAATAACGCGATCATACAAAGGAACTAATTTCATTTGTTTCTCCACGGCTATCTACCGTAATATTCTTTTAGTCGGAAAAAGGCGTCCGACTGTCACCACAGCTTCCATCCATTAGTACAAGACAAAAGCATTTAAACTTTTCAACAGTACTAGAAATGGGGATGGATTTTTTCTTTTCAAGAGAAAACTGTAAAAAAAAATAAAAATTTTTTTATCTGCTGTTTCAGATATTTTTTACAGAAAAACCGTGATCTCAGTCTGCAACAGATTAAGTCTCTGCACCGTGTTCAGGGCAGAATTTAAGGAGTGATAAAAAAACGGTTAAAAAGTAACAGGTTAAGAAATTGCCATACCTCAAACATCTTTGCCGTGGTGAATTTGTGCTCTTTCCTTTTCGATAAGACTCTGTTTAATCTGTGCAACTGATCCTGATGAAGGTCTTACAGAGAGTTTTGCCTTTACAGAAATAATCATTCCTACAACAACTATTAAAGCACCGATAAACTCTTTTGATGAAAAGTCTTCTCCTAAAAGTACAACGCCAAAGACAGCGCCAAAGACTGGTATCAGATAGACAAAGGTTCCGCCCTTGCTCGCTCCCACCTTGGTGATTGCGTAATTCCAGAAGACAAAGGCCACAACACCTGTTAACAGGGATAAAACCAAAAAGGCGATGATATAGGTTCTGGTAATAGAATAGACCTGCAGTTCATTGAATGCAAAACCTGTTATCGTACAGAATATTGCGCCAAAAAGACCAGTCCATGCGGTAACTGCAAGAGCATTGACGTTCTTTGACAGTTTCCAACTTATGACCACGTAACATGACCACATCGCCTCACAGACTATAATAATCAGCTCTCCTATGTTTATCTGAAAATGAAGCAGAGTATCAAGTGAGCCTTTACATACTATATAGCCCGCGCCAAAACAGGAGATAAAAATTCCGAGCCATCCTATTCTGCTTAATCTTTCACCTATAACAAAAAAAGCCAGTGTTGAGGTGATGGAAGGACCAATACTCTCAATCAGGGCTGCGTTTGAGGCAGGAGTGAATCTTAAAGCTTCAAATAAAAGGGAATTATGTAAAAAGATACCGACAAACCCCATCAGCAGCAGGACAAAAAAGTCGTGACGTGAAAGGTACAGACCTTTTTTTCCCTCAAGCAGGACTATCAGTGAAAAGAGAACCAGAGCCACAAGGTAAAATCTTGCCCCCGTGATCAGCATTGGCGACATGCAGTCTTTGAGGACACGACCGCAGATTGGGGTTAATCCCCAGATCACACAGGAAATAAATAAAATTAAATAATACCTAAACTGACCTTTCATACAGGATCTTCTCTACACAAAAACTCTGCTGAGGCAATTCCTTCCGAGTCTGACTGCACCTTAACGTACCGCCATAAGAGCACTTTTCAATTTTACAAAGTTTCAGAAACCTGTAAAGGTTAACTCTCTGAAATTATGTGTAAAACACTTGAGTCTGTAGTGAGACTATACCACGATGCGCGGTTTTATATCCACTTTATGGAAAATATTACCAGAACGACTCAGATCTTTAGTTATAAAGGATCTGAAAAGACATTACGGAAAGACTCAAAAGCAAAGTCTTAGCTGAAATTTAAAAGACTGAATAACAAAAAAAGGACAGATCTTTGTGAACTGTCCTTTGTGGATAAACCAGTTTTTCTCTGTAAAACTGTTTAAAAGAGAAGTTTTGTACCTTTGTCCGGTTCTGTATCTCATACTCGGTTTTTCTCCTGCTGTTTCATGCTGTACCTTTTGATGAAAACATTCTTTTACAGTCACTCATCACTGTTGCAGCATCTGTTTTATCGATATTTGAATAATCAAAAACGAAATCTTTATATCTGCGTTTAAAATCTCTTATTCCATCAGCAACGGCCACAAAAAAACTAGTTAAAAGCTTATTAAGATTGCCGGTTGAAACAGCTGAGAAATCAAAATTGATTACATGATAACTGTTGTGAGTTGGGAGATTTAAATCATAAATCTTTGTGCCAAAAAACAGCTCATCATACCTGTCATGATAGGAAATATCAGTAGTAGCACTTAAGCATACGGACAAAAGTAGATTTGACAAAACGAAGCGGACGCAGAAGTACAGGATATTTACTTGTACCATTATCATCGAGGTATTTAATGGAGAGACTCTTATCTACAAAGGCCTGGACCTTCTTTCGAAATAAATCAAAAGTAAACTGTCCATAAGGATTATTAAGTAGTGTAACTGTACTCTCTGACATAAAGCTGTTTCCTTAAATCTTTGCTGTCTTCATTATAGCAGGTATGGGATCAAGCTGTAGGTTTAAGAGTAAAGAGCTGTTCGGAGTAAAACAAAGAACGGATAATGATTTCTACAGAGTATTTATGCCAGAGATTCCCTACAGCGAACAGGGGTGTTTTGAAAAGTCACTGAACGGTACCCTGTTTTTAGATGAGATAGGAGACATTCCCCTTTCATACCAGGAAGTACTGCTCAGAGTACTGCAGGAAAGATCGGTTACAAATTTAGGAAGCAGTACGCCTGTAGACATTAAAAGTGTCAGAATTATTGCAGCTACCAATAAGGATATTGTAAAAGAAGTTGAGGAAGACCGCTTCCGTGAAGATCTTTTTTACAGACTTTCCATGTGTCAGTTAAGATTACGCAGTTATCCGAAATCATTGAGAAAGAACCTGACAGATTTAAAGATATCCAAGGAAATATTCTTGTAAAGATAAAACAGAATGGGGACAGTTAGTTAAATGATCTCTGTCTTGACGGGGATGTTTTACGCTTTATAAAAAACTATGAGTGGCACAGCAATGTGCGACAGCTACACCATGTACTGATGCTAAGTGCTCTCAATGCGAACTTTGAAAAGAGAAATGTCATTACAGCAGATGATCTGACAGCTCAGCTTTCAGATGCAGGAGAGCCTCAGGTATTTGAAAAGAAAGTTGAAAACAGGGAAATTCCTTCAAATATTGAAAACTGGCTCAATGAGAGCAAGAACTATTTCATGAAAAGACTTTACGAAGAGTATCACGGCAATATTTCAGAAATTGCCAAAAGATCCGGTATGAGTTACCAGAAGATTCAGTACTTCTATAAGACTTCAGGAAACTGATAAAAAGGAAGGCTGAGCCTTCCTTTTTTCAGTTCTTAAGTTATTTTATGCTCCTGTTCTCATCAGAGCTGTCAACATGTTCTGCAGTGCCGTCGATGGTATTGCCCTTATGAAAAAACGAATCAGACTCTTTTCTTGCAAAAGTAAAAAACTCACTGTCATCGCGGTTTTTATTATAGTACCTCACACATCCTGTCTGAATTTGGGGAATGAGTAGCAAAAGCCCTAAGAGATCTGAGATAAAGCCTGGGAAAAGAAACAGGAAACCTGCAAGTGGCAGGAAAAACACACTTGTATCCACAGTACCGTTTCTGAGTCCATCCATAGCCTGACGGAAGCGCAACTTTATCAGGAACACGCCCAGAACCATCATTAAAAACATTACAAGGATGGTATTTACTGCTCCTATAGAGGATCCAACTTCAATAATAACAGCAAGTTCCAGAACAAAAAAAACAACAAGAGACAGCAAGATCTTCTGCATACAAACCTACTTTTTTACAGCCAATTCAAAAAATCTTCAAAACAGGTAAGCTATTATGAACAGCCGGACTTTATTTAAAAATTTCATTTCCTATATTTTATATGTGGCCTAACTTAACAGTTTACAATGGCAAAATATTATTTTTTATAAAAGAATTGTGCTTTTATAACGCCAATACAGTAATGGCCGCCTGTCGCAGTAAAGCCACTTCAGTACAGGATCAAAATTATCCTGCACAATATAACTCGTTGTACAAATGGGCATATAAATCTCATTTTACTTTTTTCTGCAAATTTTTTTATCTGTCTTAATAATATTCAGTTTTTTAATTTTGTATAAAGCTGTTTGAACTGTATAAAAAAATCCACATAACCAGTTAAAAGTTCTTGAAAATACAGAGGGTTTTACAGTTTATAAAAACTGTGATAACTGTCTTTATAATAAAAATTTTTTCTTTTTTGCTGTGAGTGTCTTCGCAAAAAAAAATCTATTTAAAGATATCTCTCCTAATGCCGTATAAAATAATATCAGTATACGTAAACGACAGAGATAAACTTAGTTTACCTGAATAATGAACGCTTTGGGTTTTCCGCTCAAACTGTTTTAATTTAAATAATAAATGGGGAATAGTATGGACTTGCTTAGAAATTTAAGCCTCAGAATGAAGCTGATGCTGAGTTTTGGTTTTTTAAATATCCTGATCATCGTAACTTCAGGATTTGCTGTAATAAATACCTCTAAAAATATTGATGCCTCCTACAACGTTGAGAGAATTCTTGGAAAATCCTACAGCCGCGTAATGAATACACAGAGAGCTCTGGACAAGGCAAACGATGTCATCGTAAGTTACTTGAACGGAAAAGCGACTCACGATCACAATGAGGCTTTTATTGCTGATTCTGTCGGCAAGATTGAGGAAATTGCCAAGGTCTCTTCAGTAATGAATGAGAACATCATCGGTGATCTTCCTTCATCAGAATCTTATAAGAACAATATCCAGACTGTTAAAAAACAGGCAAGTGAACTTGTTGCAGACTACAAACAGAAAGTTGTTCCCCTGGTGGCTGCAAACAAGCTCACAGAGGCTCTTGATGTGTATATCTACGAGGTACTGCCAATCACTAACAGATGTCTTGAGCTGTATCAGAAGTTAATTGATGAACAGGTAACTCTTTCAACCGAACTTACAAGAGCCAACACCTCAAAGGGGCCTATGTACACATCAATTATTCTGGTAGTCATTTCTGTTATCATTGCCTTTTTAATTTCCAGAGGAATTTCAGGATATATCCACAAAAACTTCACCCTGCTTGTCAGCTACATCGGCCGCATGGAAAAAGGTGATTTCAACTTCAGAATTAACAATACCCTTGAGGATGAATTCGGTAAGGTCTTTAATTCAGCCTGTCAGATGAGACTGAAGTTGGGAGAATCTCTTGCAAGCGTTGTAAAGTCATACCGCGCTTTTGATGAAAGACTTTCAGGCATTCATTCAAAGATTTCATCTGTGGCAGAAGCTATTGCAGATGCTGAAAGCCGTTCTGTAACAGTATCAGCAGCATCTGACGAGATGGTATCAACCACCTCTGATATTGCCAAGAACTGTGAGAATGCCGCTGCCAACGCAAATGACACCCAGAACATCACCGAGCATGGTGTAACTGAAGTTGAAGGTGTTATTGATGCTATCAGAAATCAGGCAGAAAAGACCAAGAAGGATGCCCAGTTAATCTCAACTTTGGTTGATCAGACCAACAAGATTGGAACTATCGTTCAGACTATTGAGGATATTGCTTCACAGACCAACCTGCTGGCATTAAACGCTGCAATTGAGGCTGCCCGTGCAGGTGAAGCCGGAAAGGGATTCGCGGTTGTTGCAGATGAGGTTCGTGCTCTTGCATCACGCTCTTCATCATCAACACAGGAAATCACCAAGATGGTATCTCAGATCCAGTCTGACGCAAACAGCGCCAATGAGTCTATGACCCACACCTTAGGTGAAATGAAGGACCTTGCAGAGCGTGCATCCGGTGTTACAGACATCCTCAATGACATTAACAGCCATGTTGACAATGTAAACAGCCAGATAGGCCAGATTGCAACAGCAGCTCAGCAGCAGACAACTGCAACATCCGAAATTTCAAACAATATGCAAGGTGTAAGCACATTAACCCGACAGAGTGCCAACAGCTCTCAGGATTCTAACGATGAGATCGAACAGCTAAGAGCAGCTGCAAATGATCTGTTAGAAAAGTTGGCTGTATTCAAACTTGAAGGAATTTAAGTAAGGATCCGACTATATTTTGTCAATGCCTCCAGATTTACATCTGGAGGCTTTTTTATTTTCAGACAGCAGATTAAAACTGCAATGTAAACATAACTCTGTAGGGACTGCTTTTTTTGCTCTCTTCTCATAAGACAGAATGTGTTTTTCTCATAAAAGCTGTTATCAGCTAACAGAAGAAATGAATTCTGTTCTTTCTCTGTGAAATTTATGGAACTATTCATGGTAATCCTGCCGTTGAGCTGTTCTGAATTTTTTTCTTGGTCAATACAGAAAAGTGTTGGATTAGAAAAAAATCCGTTATCTTACTGAAAGGTTGAAGGTGTCAAACCAGAAGATCAAGACCATCAGAAGGAAGAGTTATGGTCTACCTGATGAGGAGTATTTCTTTCTTAAACTGTTTGATGACTCAAGACAAAGGTGGAGATCTTTGGAAGATGACTGAACAAAGATCCCACAGTTTTTAGGACTGTACCTTTTTCTAAGTTGTATATCCAAGATATTTTAATGCAAAAAAATATGGCTCAAGGATGATTATATCCTGAGCCCTGCTGGAATTTCAGTAAAACAGAAAATGACTACAGATTAGAATTTGAACCTAACTGTAAGGTTGCTGTCATCATTTTTTTAGCATTTGCAGCTACCTGTACTGCAGTCTGGTAAGAACGGTTAGCGCTGATCATATCAGCCATTTCTTCTACAGGATTTACATTTGGTCTGTAAATGTAGCCATTCTCGTCTGCTAAAGGATGATTGGGATTGTATTCTTTTATGGTTGGCGCATCAGACTCGACCACACCTTTTAAGGAAACACCGACACCATAAGGTTCTCCAGTTACAGGATCGGTTACACCACCCTGTGTGTTCTCGGCCATGTAAGCTTCATCCATAGCTGCTGAGAATAAAGGTCTTCTTGCCTTATAGGTGGTTTCAACTGATGAACTTACTGATTCGGCATTGGCAAGGTTTGATGCAGTAGCATTTAAACGAACTGACTGAGCATTCATTGCAGTACCTGCAATATCTAATATTCTGAATAGACCCATTTTTTATTCTCCTGCTAGTTACCAGTGCGCAAAGCGTTTTTAAGCTTGGCAATTCGTCCGTTTAAAAAGGTAAGTGTAGCCTGGTATTCCATGGTATTGTTCATGTATTTCATACGTTCAGAGCTTACCTCAACTGTATTTCCGTTACCGGTATCGGCCTGATATGGAAGACGGTATTTTAAAGTCAGTTCAGGTTCATCTGAAATTGATGATTCATCCATATGCTTATCGTTTGTCTTTATCATTTCTGAAGGCTGCTGCATCTGTACATGAGCTGCCTGCTTAAAAGCAATATCAAAGTCCAGATCACGAGCCTTATAACCCGGAGTATCAGCATTTGCAAGATTGCCTGCCAAAACTTCAGCTCTCTGGTTTCGAATTCCCATGGTGTACTGATGAACACCAAAAACCTTATCAAAACCTAATGACATCTTCAGCTCCTAAATCACGACAAACAAATGTTTTCTTTATACAGGAGTCATAAGCAACTACTGTGCCAATATAGATTTTTCGTTATTTTACAGGTAGTTACAGTATTATTTTAAATTAGTGATGTTTTTTTGACATAAAGCTGAACGTCTTTTGGAACATTCAGCTTTAAATTAGAGAAGAGAAATCTGATTTCACTGAAGAACTTACGCTAGAAGGCGTATTTCTGTGGCTTTAAGTGATAAATGATACCCGGGTTGCAACGCATCATTTCATATTTGTCAGCAACACCTACCAGGGTCTCAGTTGATCCCAGAATTAAGTATCCGCCTGGATTCAGACACATTGTCAGCTTTCTTAAAATGTCGGCCTTTACATCATTAGAGAAGTAAATCAGAACATTGCGACAGAAGATCACATCAAAACGGCCCATCAGTGCATATGAACCTAACAGGTTCATTGGTCTGAACTCAACCATCGATTTTACTCTTGAGTCAATCGCCATCATATTAGGATTGTGTGTAGGTCTGAAGAACTTTTCCTTCCTCTCAGGAGACAGACCACGTGACAGTGCATGCACATCATACTGGCCCCTGCGGCAGATAGAGAGCATTTCAGGAGAAAGATCAGTTCCGATAATCTGTGTCTGCTTAGGATCGATATGTAACATCTTTGACATCTGTTCTTGGATAATCATACCGATTGAGTATGGCTCCTGACCGGATGAACAAGCTGCAGACCAAATTCTGACAGGATATTTAGCCTTTTTAGCAAGCTCTGGCAGAATGATTGTCTCTAACGCTTTATATGGATAGGTATCTCTAAACCACAAAGTCTCATTAGTAGTCATTGCATCAATAACCTCTTCTTGAGCTTTGTTATTAGGTTTTTCTTCCATAGCTAGATTGATAAGATCATCAACTGTTTGAACACGGAATTTGCTCAATAAAGAAGACAAACGAGAATTTACTAAATACTGTTTACCATCTCCTAAAACGATACCGCACTTTTCCTCTACAAAGGCTGCAAAGCGACGATACTGAACATCTGTTACTTCCTGCTTTTCAGTTACTAATGAAGTTTTACCATCGCGGTTAATGCTAATTGGCCTTACCTTTGGTACTGTAGATAAAGCAGCTTTAGCCTGTTCAATCTTACGAGTAAATTCTTGAGTACTAGCTGAGAATGGGGTTGAACCAGATGTATTTGAACTTGTACTATTCAACCTTGCATTAGCTGAGCCAAAAGAACTTGAAGTTGTTCTTGAACTGAAGACTGAACTAGGTGTAGCAGTCCTTAAAGAACTTGTTCCAGCAGCAGTAGAGTTAAGAGCTGAAGTTGTAGCTCTTGGTGTAAAGCTTGAGCCTGTCTGAGTACTACGAGAGCTTGTAAAAGCTGATGGTCTTGCAGTTGTGGCAGCAGTTGTCGTTCTTGAAAACAGAGTACTTGCAGGTCTTGTAGTTGAGGACAAGCTTGATGATGCACTAGGTCTTGATGCTAAAGATGAACTTGTATCAAAGAAACTTCTAGGAGCAGTTGAACCAAATGATGAGGGTGTAGCAGTACTTGTAGCAGAAGCTGAAGGACGTAAAGTACTGTTACCTAAAGTTGATCTATTTAATGTAGAACTTGACTGAGCTCTTGCAACTGAACTTTGAGCTGTCGAATTCAAAGTTGAACCTAAAGGACGAGTGCTACTTAAGGTTGTCTGGGTGCTGACGCCTGTAGGTCTAGTTGTAGTTGACGTAAAACTAGAACTTCTAGCTGTAGAGCTAGTTGCAAAAGGAGATGAACTCCTTGGATTTAAAGTTTTTACAGTTGATGTAACTCTATTTGAAGCAGAACCATCAGCATTTTTTGATGATAAAAGTGAACTGCTCTTAACTTGAGAACCTTGAGATAACTTCTTGTCATTGTTATCTGAACTGAATAGTGCCATATGTCCAATGCCTATAAATACAGGGCTCAATATACATGCAAACAGATTGGAAAATGTTTACTCCAATCCATTTATTTATTATTATTCATTTTTTCTTTGTTTATGTCACAAAGAAGCACTTGTAGCAAACAAATTGCTACAAGTTTTGGTTCTATAAGAACTATAGAACCATTGTTTCAATTTAAGTTAGAGTTACTGTTTTTCTTTTACTTCTTTACCCATTACAAGGTCAGCACCTGACTTACCTGCATTGGTAAGAATTATGCCCTTCTTTACAGCTTTAGCTAGCTCTAATGGGTTGAACTTAGGAATAAAGTCATTAGCACCAGCTTTACTTACCATGCCTAAGTTAAATACACCTGACAGAGAGGTATGTAAGATTACATAAGCAGGCTTTAATGAAGGATCCTTTCTGATTGATGCACATAAGGTATAACCATCCATCTCAGGCATTTCAACATCGGAAATAACCAATGCAACCTGCTGATTGATAGGTCCCTTAGCAGCCAATTCTTTTAAGATATTGTAAGCTTCACGACCATCATGAGCCTTAATTACCTCAAGATTTAGCTTCTCCATTGCAGTTGTTACCTGATTTAGAGCAACTCTTGAATCATCAGCAATCAAAACCTTTGGCTTATGCTGCTTAATAAGTTTTGAAAACTCCTCATCATATACTTCATCAAGATCCTGCTTCTCAAGCTTGCTTGGTGAAATTTCTTCTAGGATCTTCTCAACATCAAGAATTTCAACTAGCTCACCGTCAATTTCAGTTACAGCGGTCATATAGTTGCTGTCACCAGCTCCCTTTGGTGGAGGCATGATCTTATCCCAGTTCATATTCAAAATTCTTTCTACACTTGAAACTAAGAAAGCATGAGTTGAACGGTTATATTCAGCAATTATGATGAAACACTTATCGATATCTCTTGATGGACGGCCACCAATTGCATAAGCAAGATCAATTACAGAAATTGTTTGTCCACGAATATGTGCTACACCAATTACATACTTCTGTAATTTAGGCATCACAGTTAGTCTTGGGCAAGGCAGGACTTCTCTCACCTTAAAAACATTAATACCATAACGCTGGCGTAGACCTGAGAGCTTAAAGAGCAGAAGCTCCATACGGTTCTGTCCCACTACCTCGGTCAATTCATTGACGGAATCCATTACACCAATCATGTTGTTCACCTTGCTTTTTATTATTAATAAATTTGTTGATGATATTTTATAGAATAATTAGCAATTTAGACTATAACTAACAGAAAATAAAGAAATTGCGGATCAAGTCACACCCTCTTTATCAAATCTGATAGATAGATATGATTAATAGCAACTTTCTACATACTATCATCACTTAAAACTTTATAAAATCCTAAAGTCTAAAACGTTTTCATGAATTTTCAACTCACATTATTCAAATGTCATTTGATTTTCCATGAAATCTAAAATCAACATTTGTGATATTATCGTTAAAGTGTAGTTTAGTCTTGTTGTTTTTCAACTCACAAAGGTGGAAATTTTTGAAAAACTTGCTAAAAATTGTATCGACTGTTTTGGCAATTTTCTTTAATGTATTCTGCATTAATATTTGCCAAGCTTCTGTTGAAGAGGCTGATTTTTTATCAAACGTCGCAAAGCAGTATATGTTAGCCCAGTTTGATAACAATCGTACTGACAAAAAATATCTGGTTAAGGCAAGTAAGATCGATCCTAATCGAGATTATGGTGGTAAGTGCTCAGGATTCCTCACTGCTGAATTAGTAGGCGGTGAGATTAAAAAGAGCAATGTCGTCAGAATAAAGTGCACAAGAAAGAATAATCCATACACTGTAAATGTACCTGTAACAGTAAATGTTGCAAGAGCTACTACAATTGCATCTGCTAACATTCCTAAAGGCACTACCATTACAGCTGATCTTTTAGAGGATTCTTTTGTAAATGAAAGCACCAACACCTCAGCTGTAATCACAGACAAATCCATGATTTTAGGTAGCAAAGCAAGACGCGATATTCGTGCTGGCGAACAGATTAAAGTAAGCGACTTTTGTGTAATTGCCAAAGGTGACATTGTAACTATTGTAGCTTCAACAAATAATCTTGAGATTAAGACTCAAGGTCAGGCTCTTGAAGAAGGCAAGGTAAATGATCTTATTCAAGTAAAAAATGTAAAGACTAAAAAAGTAATTCAAGCGGTAGTTACCGGTCCTAATACTGTTAAAGTGATCTTTTAACTGATTGCTAAGTTTTGGCTTTAATGTTTCTTGAAAAAAGGCTAAAGAAATCTCATTTTTACCGATAATTAACTCAAGAAAACACTGTACAAACAAAATTGAGTTTTACTCTAATAATGTTTGTAGCTTCGAGCAAAAACAGTTAAAATTTCTCGAATGATTAATTTCTAGTTTTTTTCAAAAATTTTATAAAAATTTGCTCAAGAAAATTTAAGCAATGACGTTAAGAAATTAACAGGAATAATTAATGCGTAAAGCATAAATAAATTTAAACTAGAAGAGAAAAGTTTTATTGAGGGTAGTATCATGGCAATCGATGTATTATCAGACCGTTCTTATAACGGCATAAAAGAATCAGTTGCTACTGCCAAGAATGTAGCAACAAGCACAGCTAAAAGCGCTGTAGCTCAGAAAAAGGTAGCAGTTCAGTCTGATGATGTTGTCTTAACTGATTCTGCCAAAACCTTAGCAAAAGCAACTGATGCTGCAAGAAACGCATCTGGCATTGATGAAGCTAAAGTTGAGAAACTAAAAGCTGCAATTTCTGACGGTTCATACAAGATTAATTATGAATCAGTAGCTAATAAGCTAATTGATTCTGAAGATGAGTTAAGCTCAATCTTTGGATAGATTTAAATACTGTTTGCAGGAGAACAGTATTGAAAAGGTCTCAAAGCAATTTGAGGCCTTTTTGTCTATATACCTTTTCAAAAATTCCTTTAAATCTTTGCCTAGTTCTTTTGCGAAATCACCAAACCTGCAATAGATAAAACCATACCTAACAAAAGGTAAACGGTAAGCTTTTCATCAATACAGATCACAGCTCCTATCGCAGTTACCACTGGAGTGGCATACAGATAGACATTAGTTTTAACAGAACCTAGATATGAGATAGCTTTATTCCAAATAAGAAAACTTAATGATGAGGCTAATACTGCTAAGAACAGATAATTTACGATGTTGATTGGCTTTAATAAACAGTCTAACTTAAAGTCATAACCATAAAAGGCCATGCATGGTACTGTACATAAAACAGCATAGAAGAAAGACTTAATCGTCATCACCATGGTACTAATACCAAGTCTGTGTAGCTTGACTACATAGACACTATACAGTCCCCACACGATGGCACAACCTAAAGCCATCAGATCACCTTCAGGATTTAATTGCAAACTCAATGATGAAAAACTCAAACAGGCAATACCTGACATTGCTATAAAGAAACCTAAAAAGAAGTATTTACCTAATTTCGCGCTCTTGTCTATGAATCTGTTTAAAAGAGCTACAAATAGAGGAGCTGTTGATACAATCAAACTTACATTTGATGCATTAGACATTATTAATGCATTATTTTCAAAAACGAAATATATGGTTACACCATAAAAACCACAAAAAGCCGAGTACAGCTCAACTCTTAAGGAAATGAATTTCAATGCTTTTGGAGCTAAGAGAAGTAAAGTTAAAGTAGCAATGACAAAACGATTGAATAGTATTTCAATAGGAGAAAAATCTCTTAATAGAACTTTTGAGCTCACAAAGGTCATTCCCCAGAACAGAATTACAATCACTGCACATAAGTGAGCCACTATCAATTTTCGTTGCATAACTACCTCTCATGGCACTAATTATCTATTGCTATTTTTACAAGATCAAATCTACCATTTTAAGTTCCATTTCTAAGCATTATTTAACTTTAGAAAACAATTGAAGAACTAGAGAAACATCATGAGGCACAACTAAAAGATGGAGATATGTTCAAAGAACTAGAAAAAATAGTGAATTCGATTCCCATATGTACACATATTTTCAGAAGATAAAAACTAACTTTGGTTCATTTTTTTAGAATCAACAGAATTCAAAGCAAATCTAGCTTTTGACCTAATATAGTCCGATTGTATAAGATCGGACTTTATAGTTAAGAAGAAAAGGCTCTGTTCGTACTATCAGTTGATAAATCATAATTTTTATTCTATAATTTAAACAGTTAATAGAAATAATTATGGTAATGACATGACAGAGCTTAATACATTATTTCAAATCTTCAATAACCTTTCAGAAAGTGAAAGGAAAGCCTTTTTAAGAAAAGTAAAAGGTGAAAATTCTACTACAAAAGCTACAGAACGGTCAGTTTGCAAATGTGCCTATTGTAATTCTCAGCATATAGTTAAATTTGGTAAATCTGCCAAAGGAGAGCAGAGGTATTTATGCAAAGACTGCAATCGTTCATTCACTTCTAAGACTAATACCATTCTTTATAAATCCCCTTATTCAGAAGATGTTTGGAGAAAATACATTAACTGCATGATGCTGGGGATGAGTATCAGAAAGAGTGCTAAAGAATGTGGCATCAATGCTGATACTGCATTTAAATGGAGACACAAAATATTAGATTCACTCCAGGCTATGCATAATGAGGTTAAATTAGATGGAGTTGTTGAAGCTGATGAAAACTCCTTTGCCTTAAGTTTTAAAGGAAATCATAAAAAATCAAATTTTAACTTACCTTGAGAAAGTCATAAAAGAGGTAAATGCACACATACACGAGGTATTTCCTCAGAGCAGGTATGTGTTCCCTGTGCAATCAATCTTAACGGTCTGTCAAAGTCTGTGATTACCAATCTTGGTAAACCTACAGTAAAAGACTTAAGAAAAGTTTTCTCTAGGTCAATAGTTGAGAACTCAGTGCTGGTTACAGACAGAAATTCAGCATACAATAAGAATGCCAATGAACATAACTTGCAGCTGATTCAAATCTGGTAAAGGCTCTAAAGGAACCTTTAATATAGCCAAGATCAACAGTTATCACTGTATATTAAAGATGTTTATCATCTACAATTTTAGAGGTGTTTCTACTAAATACTTAAATAACTATCTGATTTGGAACAACATCAAAAATTATTCTTTAGGTTCAATGGAAGATAAAGAGAAGATCTTTGCAGACTTTGTATTTACAAACAGATTTTATGAAAAATCTCACAATGTAAGCAAAAGGGCTGCTATTCCAGTATAAGGTACAGATTATGCATTCACTCACTCACTCACTCACTCACTCACTCACTCACTCACTCACTCACTCACTCACTCA
>ERZ1023641.55-NODE-55-length-53668-cov-33.059818_pt1 | contig 53668 bp, 47 predicted proteins | sample MGYA00380335_ERZ1023641 | MGnify/ENA primary metagenome ERZ1023641 (study PRJEB33179, sample SAMN07448970) | human gut metagenome | biome: Human-gut; feature: Human associated habitat; material: Faeces | host: Homo sapiens | place: India: Bhopal | collected... | reverse complement strand
CTCTCAACTGTGCCATAGATGGCTTCCAATAGTTCTTCTTTCATGTTCGATTCTATTTTTAAGTCTGTAACTTGCATCAAAGGCTAAAGCCTCTTCTGCGTTTCTTCTTTTTCTTCTTGGATGATTCATCCTCTGGGAATGGCTCAAAGGTCTGAGCATTGGCTGGAGCAAAAAGTCCAATGGAAGAAATACCATTCCATGGGTTTTGGCTGCTCTCCGACAAGAATGACAACAGCTCGGTTATACTTGCCAGCTGCAACGGCGACTACGATGATTGGGCTCAACCACAGCACAATCCACAGGAAGAAGCCATCACGATTTCTGGCTTTACTGCAACACCAGTAGCTCAGTCCATCGACTGTTCCAGTGTGACAACAGATAGTGTCAGTATCTTCACATTGAGCGAAGCAGCTCTTCCTGAAGGTTTTACACTTGATAATGCTCGCTTAGAGATTATTCCTCAAGGAGAAGATAATGCAATCAAGAAAAACGTTAATGCAAGCATTGAGGGTAAGTCCGCTGTTGCAGAACTTTCAGAAGTAATAGTATCTTTTTATGGCAAGCGTCCTATAGCTCACTCTTTTGTTGCCCATGTTTATTTAAATGCGGTCAAAAATGGTGATGCTGTTCTTATCGATGCAGGTAAATTTAACCTTGAGATGACTCCAAAGGCTCCGTTCATTGACTCTGGCTACTATATGGTTGGCCTAATGACAGATTGGAAATTGTCACCCGACTTTAAATTTACTCACTCAGGTAAAGATGTTTATGAGGATCCTGTATTTACCCTCGTGTTTACTACTAAAGATGACGATCAATACTGGAAGATTATTCCACAGGGAAATGTAGATACTGGTAATATTTGGGCAGTAGAAAACGATCCTAAGGGTGTTGTTGGTGTAGAAAAAGATGGTGATGACGCAATGAGTGGTACACTTCTCACTACTACTTCAAAAGGTGAAAAGGCTAACGCTGGTAAGATTGCAAAGGCTGGTACCTATCAGATGACTATCAACATGATGGACTACACTTATACCATCAAACAAATCGCATCAGAATATTATCTTGTAGGTGATTTGCAAGGTTGGAATGATAAGACTATGTCTTGCATGATGACAGCAGAGTCTGCTATGGTTCAGAGCTTTACTACGAAGTGGACAGGTGATGCAAACTTGAAGATTTGGCTCGGCAGTGACTTTGGTAATTGGAATAATGCCTATGGTAGTGCAACAATGGCTGACGCCAACACCCCAACAGGTAACTTAAAAGTTGACAAAAATGCTGGTGCCATCGTTTGCCCAGAAAAGAATGCTTACTATACATTCACAGCCGACTTCTCTACCATGACTTATAAGTGGACAAAGCTTGCCAACCAGAATCCTACAGCATACAAGAAAGTTGGCCTTATCGGTGTTGGTGGCGATTGGGACAAAGATGTTGACATGACAGAGGTTACTCCTCACAATTGGTATCTTGCCAAGCAAGAGATTCCTGCTGGTGGCTTGAAGATTCGTGCTAATCATGAGTGGAGTAAGGATGGTGTTGGAAACTGGGGCTTTGGTAAAGATCAGAACTATAAGAGCAAGGGTACTCTTATCTCTTCTGGTACCAGCGGCAACATTTCTGTTCCTGCAGGTACATACAACATCTACTTCAATGATATCACAGGTGCTTATGCCTTCGTTGAAGTGAAATAACACTTAGTCAAATATTCACACACATATGTTGTGTGTTCTTATAATACATTTAAGGCGGCTCTCGGAATACGAGAGTCGCCTATTTTTCTTTATCATCATCCCCACATTTTTCCCAAAAACCTTGGAAGTTACGAGGAAAAGTCGTATCTTTGCATAAGAAAAGCTGCACTCGGCAAATTGAAAGCAAGCTTTCTTTGCGCTCGTTTGCATTTTCTTTGTCCCAAAATCCGTATGCCTTCTGTTAGAAGACCAAATTAAAACATTACTCTATGGATAGTTTGATACAATATAACAATGCTGTCAACGCTATAAAGACAGCCATACTTCAAGGACAATATGAAGCAGCCAAAGGTGTGAACCGCATACAACTTGCTTTATATTTTGCCATCGGAAAATATCTTTCACAACATACCCGCAAAGGAGTATGGGGCGAGGGAGCATTAGCAGCCATCAGCGAACAACTTCGTAAGGAACTACCTGGTCTTCGAGGATTCTCGGAAACTCAAATGAAGGATATGAGACGTTTTTATGAGGCATGGGATATGCTTGACAGTAATTCGGCGGTTGCAGCAGCTGAATTTATATCTTGCAATTCGGCGGTTGCAACCGCCGAATTGCAAGATATTGAAAATCAGATAGATATATTCCATACTTTATCTATTACTAATATTCCGAATTTTCCTGTTGAGGACTTCTTTAAAGTACCATTCACACACCACTCTGCCATCATCAGTGGAACAAAAGAAACATTAGCACGCTATTATTATATCCACCGCACTGTAGAGGAACATCTTGCCGTAAAGAAGCTCCGCCAACTTATAAAGGAGGATGCTTACCATAGCCAAGGACGCATGCCTAACAATTTTACCAGGACCATCAACAATCCTAGGGAAGCTCGACGTGCAGTAGAAATGTTCAAGGATGAATATCTACTTGACTTTATCAATGTAGAAGAGATTGGGGAACGCGAAAAAATAGATGTCGACGAACGAGTTGTAGAACAAAGCATCGTCCAGAACATCAAGAATTTCATCATGACCTTTGGCAGAGACTTTGCTTTCATCGGCAACCAATACCATTTGGAAATCTATGGTGTTGAACAATTCCCAGACCTGCTGTTTTTCAATCGAGAATTGAACGCCATGGTTTGCATAGAGCTAAAACTTGGCGAGTTTAAGACCTCTTACCTTGGGCAACTTTTTGGCTATCTCCAAATTCTCGACGACAAGGTGCGTAAGCCACACGAGAATTCGTCTATTGGAATCATTCTTTGCCAATCAGCAAACTACTCTTATGCAGAATATGCTGTTCGAGACTATAGCAAGCCGATGGGAGTTGCTACCTACAAGACGTTGGATGACATGCCTGAAAGGTTACGCAAGGCTTTGCCTGATATGAAGAAAATGATGGACTTGCTAAAAAACAAGGAAGAATAATAGGCATGGGAAACTTCCAAGGTTATCCATCTTTGTTGAGACAAATCAAGCATCGTGTTTCTTTTGCCCAACAGAAAGCCATGTACGCAGCAAACAAGGAGTTGACCATGGCTAAAGTTGGAAATATCACAATTACGCAATCAATGATTGCGCAATTAGGAAACGCCCCGACCGAACTACCTATCAAGCACTTATCTTGGACTCACAATATCATTCTCATACAGCAAGTAAAAAATATTCAAGCAAGATATTGGTACATGATACAATGCATTATAGGGCATTGGCAGACAAGATACTTGACAGAAGCCATCAAGCTCGATTATTATGGCAAGCATGGCGCTCTCGCCAATAACTTCGACACAACGCTCCCTGCTACTGAAGAGCCAAAATTTGTAAATGTTTGGTAACATGAAGCCTCTAAATATAGATAAAGTCAACATCGTGATTTATCCAAACAATTCATCCATTGTCAGTTGAACCTGCGCAATGGAAGAATGAGCTGTTTTCCGAACGCCAAAAGTTGTTATCAGTGTTGGCAATACGCCATGTCGCACACCTGTCTCATCCACAAAATCTGCCATACGAGTACGAATGCGCGCTTAATCTCCGTCTTTCTGCCTACGATTTGCTCCATAACTGATAACATTAACTATTAATTACGTTGCAAATTTAAGGAAAATATTTGAAAAAGCAAGCGATTCTTTAGCCAAATCGAACGATTTTAACTCGATTTGGCTAAAGTATAAGCGATATTTAAGCCAAATCAAACGATTTCAACTCGATTTGGCTAAATGATAGAAGTACAACATCCACTGCATACAATGCAAACGTTTGCACTGTATATTCACTTGATTTGCCTCAATTAATGATACAAGCTAATTAAAATAATAGTAACTTTGTCAACGTAATAACAACACAAACCTACGATAAAAATAGATTAACAATAAATATATTAACATGAAGAAATTATATTTCACCCTCCTCGCCGCAATGGCACTCACTCTCGGAGCTTGTTCAAGTAGCAACGACCCTGATATACCAGAGCCAACACCTACACCTACTCCTACCCCAACTCCAGAACCAGAACCTACCCCCGGTCTGACTTCTCAAGGATGGCCAAGCGACTATAGCGGCGTTATGCTGCAAGGATTCTCATGGGATTCTTACAATGAATCACAATGGAAGGTCTTAGCCAACCAAGCCGAAGATATGAAAAACTATATCGACCTTGTTTGGCTTCCACAAAGCGGAAAATGTGCTGAAACAGTACAGGTAATGGGCTATAAGCCATATTATTATTTCAATCAGAACTCTTCTTTCGGAACAGAGACAGAACTCAGAAACCTGATTACCAAATTTAAAGCTAACGGTATCGGTGCGATAGCAGATGTTGTCATCAACCATCGCAACACAGAGGGCTGGTTTAACTTCCCTGCAGAGACATACAAAGGTGTGACCTATCAGATGCTGCCCACCGATATTTGCAAAAATGATGATCAAGGAAAAACTGCAACACAAGCAGCAACCGATGGTGTAAGCCTCAGCAACAACAACGATGAAGGAACAGACTTTGATGACTGCCGCGACCTGGATCACAAGAGCGCAAACGTACAAAAGATTATGAAAGCCTATGTGGATTACCTCAAGAACGATTTAGGTTATATTGGTTTCCGCTATGACATGGTGAAAGGTTTCGATGGCAGCCATGTTGCCGACTATAATGATGCCGTAGGTGTAGAATACTCGGTTGGCGAATATTGGGATGGTAACGAAAAGATAGAAAGTTGGATAAACAGAACCAACAAGAAGAGCGCAGCCTTCGACTTCCAGTTCCGTTATAATGTTCGTGACGCTATCGGCGTAAGAGATAATAAGGTTGTTGCAGCTCCAAACTGGACAAAGTTGAGCAGCAACGAAAATCTTATGCACGATGCCAATTATCGTCGTTATGCAGTTACTTTCGTCGAGAATCACGACATGCAATACCGTTCTGAAACGGAGCAGCTGGATCCTCTTAAGCGGGATACGCTTGCAGCCAATGCCTATATGCTCGCCATGCCAGGCACACCATGTATCTTCCAACCACATTGGAGAGATTACAAGCCTGAGTTGAAGGAGATGATTGCTGCTCGTAAATATGCTGGTATCACCAATATGAGTAATTACGCAAACAAGAAATGCCAGAATACCTTATATGTCAATGAGGTGACTGGTACGAAGCACAAACTTCTTGTGGCTGTAGGTAATGATGCTGATAAATATGCAGGAGAAACAGGCTATACAAAGATTCTTTCTGGTTATCACTATGCCTATTTCCTCTCTAATGATGCAGAAACCTCTTGGACCGACGTGCCTTCTGGCTCATACGAGGAAGGTTTCAAGACCAAGCTTACTGCAGTCAGCCAGACAGAGGGAGCCAAATTGGTTTATACCTTGAACGGCTCAACCCCTACTGCAAAGAGCACAACTGTAGAAAGTGGTAAGGAAATCAGTATCAATGGTACTTGTACCTTGAAAGTTGGCTTGCTTGTGAATGGTGAAGTTAGAAATATCGCCACACATCAATATACGATTGAGAAGTTCAAGGCATATAAATTTATGGTTTATGTGAATGCTGATGCTGTGAAATGGAATCCATTATACTGCTATACATGGAAGAAAGCTCCATCTGTTGAGTGGCCTGGTGAAAAGATGACAGAAACAAAGGCCATTGGTGGAAAGACATGGTACTACAAGGAAGTCAGCATTGATAATGCAGCCGAATTGGTGAATGTCATATTCAATAATGGTACAGATAAGCCGCAGACTGTAGATATAACAAATCTCACCAGTACGGCTTACTTTGAAATCGAAACATCCAAGGAAGGATTGAAATATAAAGTGAAGGATGTTACAGCAGAATACAATAAATAAAGACAACATATAAGAGTTGCATACGAAACTGTCCGCCTATGACGGTCGGCTGTCCTAACTGAACAGTCTGACTGCCGTAGGCGGACAGTTTGGCTATCATAGGCAGACAGTCTGCACTATATGACGAGCGGTCATTTGCTCCTTATTCTAGCGAAGCAGGTATCTCGCCTTTCTATCTCACACCTCACTAAGTATGCATTAGCACACTATCACACAAGAAGTTACGAGAGTGAGATATGGTGTTCGACACCTCACTCACACCACACGACACCACACGAAAGGAGTGAGTGAGATAGCGTGAGGTGTAAGTGAGGTGTCAAGCGCCACACCACACAGCACATAAGCCACTATATATCAGAGAATTACATATCACTCAGTGTGGTGTGAGGTAGAATTTACGCCCCACGCTCTATCCTCAGCACTTGGTCGCAATACTCCACAACGGCAGGGCGATGGGTGATGAAGATGATGGTCTTGTCGTGGGAAGACAAGATATTTTGGAGGAGCTGGCGTTCCGTCTCTGGATCCAAGGCACTCGTAGCCTCATCAAAGAGCATGATGCTACGGTTGCGGAGAAGGCTGCGAGCTATGGCGATACGCTGGGCTTGTCCCTCGCTCAATCCCCCACCCTGTTCGCTACAGATGGTATCTAGACCTTGCGGCAACTCCATCACGAAGTCGGCACAACTCGTATGCAAAGCCAAAATCATCTCCTCATCGGTGACATCGAGCTTGCCTAATCGCAAGTTTTCACGTATGGTTCCACTCATCAACGTATTGCCTTGTGGCACATACACAAAGTTGCAACGGTGGCGAGAGGAAAGTTCCTGACTTTCCTCCTTATGATAAATCTCTACCTTTCCCTCCACTGGATGCAACAAAGCCAATATCAGACGAACGAGCGTGGTCTTTCCGGCTCCCGTCTCTCCTAAGATAGCCGTACAGCTGCCTGGACGGAAGTCGAAGTTCAAATGGTTGATAACATTAGGACGAACCTGATTATCAGATGCTGCTTCAGCATTTTCCTCATTCCAAACTGCATTCTCCTCATATCTAAAGCAGACATCCGTGAGTCGGATGCCACAAGGCGATGCCACCTCTATCGGTTCGCCTTGTTCTTCGAGAGGGTCCTCCTCTAACTCCATCAATCGCTCTGCCGCCGTGAACACACCCACGAAGGCTGGCACCAACTTGGTGAGGTTTCTTGCAGGCACCTGAATCTTATTGACCAACTGCAAAAAAGCCGTCATGCCACCAAAGCTCAACGTACCGGCACTCATCCTGATCGCTGCCCAAAGGAAAGCCACGAGATAACCTAAAGCAAAACCAAAGTTGACTATCAGATTGCTGAACACGCTGAACATCGTACGCTTCACCACGTGTCCACGCAATTCCTTCTGTGTGTTCTCAAGTTTATCCACCATCGCGTCATCCTTTTCCAAGGTCTTGATGAGCATACGATGCTGAATGGTCTCTTGCAACACACTCTGCACCTTACTATCCGAATCACGCACCTGACGAGTCAGCTGGCGCATCTTTCCCACATAAATCTTGCTAAACGCCAAGAAGATAGGAATCATGATGACGATGACCACCGAGAGCATCTTGTCCATGGAGAAGAGATAGAAGAAGGCACCGAGGAACATCGCCAAGACACTGAGCGTATTAGGGATGGTCTCCGTCAAGAAGTTGACCACCGTGTTTACATCCGTCTCCAGTCGGTTGAGCACGTCACCCGAATGAAGTCGTTCTCTCCCCTGCCATTCCGAGCGAAGGATGCGGTCGAGCATTTTCTGCTGCATACGATTCTGCGCCTTGATGCCCAAGAGATTGCGAATCCAAATCGAGGAGATATTGAGGGCGAAGTCGGCAAGAATCAAGCATCCCATCAAGCCCACAGCCCAATAGATGTCACCCTCCACGGCATGGGAAGCCACATCGATGGCTCGTTTCACCGCCCATACCTGTGCCAAACTCACACCCACCGACAACAAGCCTATGGAAGCATTGAGCACAGCCTGCAACTGGTTGCCCTTCCATGCTCGCCAAAGCCATATCAGCAAGGTCTTGACATTATACTTAAACTTCGGTACTTTAAACATATTTCTCTTTTTCACTAGTGTCTCTTTTTCTGATTAGCGGATGCAAATATAATGGAAATCATCGAGAAATACGAGGAAAAGAGAAGGAAAATATACGATGATGGCACTTTTTCGCAAAAAGTTGCTTTCCCTTTGATACTATTCTCTCCCCATTGCGTAATAAAATAAAACTTTAAAAGAGAGAATATGAACAAAAAGAAACTTTTGACCGCCCTATTGGGGCTATTTATCATCCCTGCAGCCATGCAGGCACAGTTATTGAAAGGTATCGTCAAGGCAGACAGCATACAGGACATGCAAGTCACCTATTATAAAGACGGCAACATTCTTGACGCACAATACAAGGAGGTGACTCCTGACAAGAATGGCATTTTCACATTCGATGGTCCTATCCCTGCCGAAGAGATGGATGTAACCGTACAAGCCGACAATGATGTCTTCGGTGTTCACTTGCAGAAAGGCAAGACCGCCATCATCACCATCTTGCGCAACAAGCAAGGCAAGTTGGAGGCAAAGCTCAGTGGTGACAACGCCATCGTTAGTCGTTTCTTCAACACCTATACCCAAGCATACGACATGATGAAATATTGGTCGCCAGACCCTTCTGAGGCAAAGACCAATGCAGAATATCGCCAGTTACTGGAGCAGGAGAACAGCAAGGTTCTCGCAGCTCTCAAAACTGTGAAGGACAAGAAGCAGCAAGAGTACTACACCAAGTTGAGCGAAGGCATGTACACTTGGACCAAGATTCGCCTCATCATGGATAAAGTATTCGATGAAAACAAGAATCTCATTGATGACCCAGAGTACCTCAGTCTAACCAAAGACATCGACCCTAACGATGACATCAATATGGTAACCAACCTCAGCAACGCTTGGCTCACCAAGCAAGAACAGCAACTCCTCAAAGAAAGCAACGACACCACCCAGAGCTATCTCGCCGCAATGAAGGTCATCGACAAGGAAATTACCAATCCTAAGGTGAAATCGTTGCTTACCAATATGTTCATATATGGTTACTCCATGATGCCAACTGGCGACATTAAAACCATTTGGGAAGCATACAAGGTCTTTGCCAAGGACTATCCTGCTGTCATCGCCAAGTATGAGCCAATGATCAAGACCGCCATGAAGTCTTTCAACGGCAAGCCTCTCCCTAGCGACCCTACCCTAGAGGCTCCAGACGGAAGCACTTGCAAGTTGAGCAGTCTTTATGGCAAACTCACCTATATAGATATGTGGGCAACCTGGTGTGGTCCTTGCTGCAAGGAGATTCCTCACCTGGAGAAAGTGGTAGAGAAATACAAGGGCAACGACAAGATTCAGTTCCTAAGCCTCTCCATCGATGCCAACAAACAAGCTTGGCTCAACAAGTTGAAGAAAGACAACCCAGCATGGCCTCAGTACTTGGTACCTGAGGAAGACGCCAACAAGTTGATGAGCGAGATGGGTATCAATGGTATTCCTCGCTTCATCATGCTCGATGAGAAAGGCAACGTCATCTTCCCTGATGCCAAGCGTCCTTCCGACCCAGAACTCATCAACGACATCGACAACAACTTGAAGTAAAGTTGGCATCAACTACCCATCAAGTATCTTAAGATTAATACATTTTCTATGATAGAAATCAAAGACGAGCATATCAGTACCTTGTTACTGAAGAAAATCATCGGTTCCATCTCTCCTAATGAGGAGATGGAACTAGATGCTTGGCGCAAGGAATCGGAAGAAAACGAAACCTTGTACCAGAAGATGCTCGACCATGAATACATCGAGCGTCAACTCCGCCAACGTTCCTTCATCAACACGGAGAGACCTTTGGCAGAAATGCTTCAACGCATCACTCCTACCGATTTTACAAATGGTGCTCTGAGCGATTTGTCAAGTGATTATAGCGAAGCACAAACCACATACATCCAAAATCACGCTCGTTCTTGGCGCAAATGGATAGCCGCAGCTGCGATAGTCGCACTCGCCATTATCGGTGGCAATATCTTGTGGCAACAATATACCCAGACGGAGCAGCAAGAAGTGGCAGCCCTCATTGCCCCAACAACCGACTCCTCTTTCACTCCTGGCGAGAAGAAAGCCGTACTCACGCTAGCCGACGGAAGACAGATTGCCTTGGGCGACAAGGCAGGCAAGGCTGAGCCATCGCTTCTAGACAAAGCCATCGCCAAGATGAGTGGAAGCGAGAAGCAACTCTGCCTCGATATCCCGAAAGGTGGAGAGTTTAAGGTAGTCTTGGACGACAGCACCGAAGTATGGCTCAACTCCGAGTCAAAACTCATCTATCCTGAGAAGTTCTCCGACAAGGAGCGCCGTGTCATCGTCAAAGGCGAGGCTTACTTCAAGGTGGCACATGAGGCCAACCGCCCATTCCGTGTAGAGACTGATGGACAGGTAGTGACTGTACATGGCACTGAGTTCAACGTGAAGTCGTACAAGGAAGACAAGAACGTGCTCACCACCTTGGTAGAAGGAAGCATCTCACTGAGCAAGGCTAACGGAAGCGGTGAGGTGATGCTTCGCCCTGGACACCAGTCACAGTTTAGCAAGCAGGACGCCTCCACCACCGTTCGCACCGTCAATGCCGAGATGGTGACGAGTTGGCGATACGGCAAGTTCGTCTTCGAGAACCAGACCTTGGAGGAAATCATGCAGGAGCTGAGCCGCTGGTACAATTTCGAGTATGAATTCTCCAATAACGACTTGAAGCAGATAGAGTTCATGGGCAGCATCCCTAGATACTCCCAGTTTGATACCGCCCTCACCATTCTCGAAAAGAGCGGCGGCATCCACTTCAAGCGACAAGGCAACAAACTGAGAATCATGAGATAAGACGCATGAGACAACTAAAGATCCTTAACAATAGACATACACAACATGAACATCAATATGAATATGAAAAGAGAGATTATTTTATGGTTGATGACAGTGATGTTCGCACTGATACCTATCAATGGTATCGCCAAGAACTACTCTGTCAACTATCAGAAAGCTACGTTTGAGCAGGTCATCGCCGACTTGCGCAAGAAGACAGGCTATGAGTTTGTCTATCAGAAGAACGTCATCAAGGACGCAGGAGAAATCACCTGCAAGTTGACCAATGTCAACCTCCAGCAGATACTCAATCGTGTCATCCTGGAGGAGGCTGAGCTAGACTACGAGATTGTTGACAAGACCATCGTCATCAGCAAACCCAAGAAGGAGCTTCCTTATTTCAAGAAGGTCATCACGGGCTATGTCACCGACGAGAACGGAGAGCCATTGGTGGGTGCCAACGTGAAGCAACAAGGCTTCAAGAATGGTACCGTCACCGATGTGGATGGTCAGTTCGTCATCACCGTGGAAGGCAAGAACCCTCAACTGCTTGTTTCCTTCATCGGCATGAAAGACAAGGTACTTACAACCAAGGATTTGAGAAAGCATGTGGTTGGTGTAGCCTTGGAAACCGACGAGATCATGATGAACGATGTTTTGGTGACTGGTTATCAGAACATCAAGCGCAAGAGTGCCACTGGTTCTTACCAAACCATCTCTGCCAAGGACATGGACGAGCGATACACCGGTGACATCGTGAGCAACTTGGAGGGCAAGGTGCCAGGTCTCGTATCTTACAGCAACGGCATGAATGGCGACGGCGAGCAGCGCATCACCATCCGTGGCGCAGGTTCTTTCCAAGCCAAGACAAACCCTCTCGTGGTGGTAGATGGACTCCCTATCGAGGGTAGCATCGAGACCGTCAACCTATACGACATCGAGAACATCACCATCCTGAAGGATGCCGCAGCTGCCAGCATCTATGGTGCAAGAGCATCCAATGGCGTCATCGTCATCACCACCAAGAAAGCCAAGGAAGAGAAGGTGGAAATCGACTTCAACGCCGACCTCTGCATCAGCGAGAAACTCAACTACGACAACTTCCGTTGGGCAAACGCCGCACAGATTATCCAGTTGGAGCAGAACAACTTCAACTATATCAAGAATGCGGAAGACCCATCTGCCTTCAACTCACTCCAGCAATATTACACCAACCGTCGTAGAGCACTCAGTCCTGTCAGCCGCTTGTTGATGGACAATTATACCGGTGTGCTCAGCGATGCCGACCTACAGCAACAGTTGAACCTGCTCGGTCAGAACAACTACCGCAAGGAATGGCAGGATGCCTACGAGCGCAACCAGATTACCCACCAGTACAATCTCGCCATCCGTACCAATGGCAAGTCGCTTAATTCCAGCATCGTATTGAACTACAAGGGCGACAACGACGGTATGGTAAAGGAGAACAACAATGCCTTCCAGTTCAGTTACAAGGGAATCTTGAAAGCCACCAACTGGCTCAACCTCACCTTTGGAGCCAATGTGTTGAGCGAGCGTTCCAAGACGCACATCTACAATAGTTATAACAGCATCAACTCTTTCATGCCATACCAGAGCATGTACAATGCCGATGGCAGTTTGGCACGCATGGAGGCTGATGTCTATCTCCAGGAACCAACTTTGCAAGACCCTCAATATGGATTCAAGGATGTAACCTACAACGCCAAGGAAGAGGTGGGCATGAACTTCAACAACAGTCGCCGCACCAATATCCGTTCCTTCGTACACGCAGACTTCACCATTCTGCCAGAATGGAAAGCCAGCGCACAGTTCCAGTATGAGGACATCTACTATAAGAACGATGCCTACCGTGAGGGCAACTCCTATGTGATGCGCAACCTCTACAACCTCTATACCGGTATGACAACCAGTACGGAGTATGATGAGGACTTAGACGACTATGTATCGGTTCCTAGCGTCAAGCATTACATCCCTAACGGCGGTCAACTCAATACTACGACCGAAGAGGGAGCCTACTACACCTTCCGTCTTCAGACCGATTACAACAAGGTATTTGCCGGAAAGCATGAGGTTTGTGCCATCGCTGGTTTCGAGTACCGTCAGTCGAGATACAAAACCAACAACAATCTCTTGTTGGGTTATGACGACCAGACCCAGACCAACAACCAAGGTTTGGTAGATTTCGGCGAGTTGACCAAAATCGCAGGACAGCAATCTGCATTGGGTACAGACTATAATATGTATGGTGCTCCTACAGGAGATGACTTCAGTACCTCTGATGTTTTGCACCGCTTCTATTCACTCTACTTCACAGGAGGCTACGTATATGACAACCGTTATGCAGCCTCAGTATCCTACCGTGTGGATAAGACCGACCTCTTCGGTGCCGACCCTAAGTTCCGTGGTCGCCCATTATGGTCAGTAGGTTTGAGCTGGAACATGCACAACGAGGAGTTTATGAAGAACTTGAAGTGGCTCAACGTCTTGAAACTCCGTGCCAGCTATGGTCTCACGGGTAACATCGACCAAAATGTATCCTCTTACCTCACCGCCAAGATTGGTGTAAACGAGATCAATGGTGGCAAGGTGGCTACCCTCAACACACCACCTAACGACCAGTTGCGCTGGGAGAAGACAGCCTCTTTCAACTTCGGTGCTGATTTCTCGATGTTCAACAATCGACTCTATGGTTCGCTCGACATCTATAGCAAGAAGGGCAGCGACCTGCTCACCATTACCGACCTCGACCCAACAACAGGTTGGAACCAGTTGACCATCAACAATGGTAAGGCTACCAACAAGGGATTTGAGTTGCAACTCAATGGAGTCATCATGCAGCCAAAGAGCAGAAATGACTTAGGTATCAATGCAGGTTTCAACATTGCCTATAATAATAATAAGGTGACGAAGACCACCCACAAGCCAGCTACTGGCGAGGAAGCTTTGAACATCAACACCTTGCATGAGGGCTACCCTATCCACAGTCTCTTCTCTTACAAGTTTGCAGGTATGTCCAACAACGGAACCACCCAGTCTTACTCTTGGAGAGGAGCCGATGGCGAGGTTCATACTTCCGACATCGCCAGTGGCGAGTTTAAGGTAGAGGATGCCGTATTTAGCGGTGGACTCGACCCTAAGGTGACCGCCAGCTTTATTCCTGAGATTACCTATCGTGGTTTCTCCCTCTCAGCCATGTTTGCTTATTATGGCGGTCATTACATGAGAGCTTGCGTCAACGACTGGAGTTCTGACGGCTCAGCATTCGGTTACAGCCAGAGCGAAATCAACATCCCTGCCGCCTACCTCAACTATTGGAACAGCAGCGACAAGACACTCTATCCTGCCAATGGTTATCTCGGTGGAGTCAACATTACGGGCAATCCTCAATATATGGATACCAACGTAGTGCCTGCCGACTATATGAAGTTGCGCAACATCGTCTTGGGCTACAGCTTCTCTCGTGGCATCTGCAACAAGTTGGGCATCAACCAACTCCGTCTCAGATTCCAGATGAACAACGTAGCAACATGGACGAGAAACAAGTTTGACATCGACCCAGAGGCCAACAACCCTGTGACCGGTATCGACCAAAACAAGACTCCACGTAGCTATACGATGAGTCTCTTCGTCAACTTCTAAGAGAAATAGGCAAAACTAGAAACATAAACAAAGAAACAAGGAATATGAAAAAGATATTTATCATGGCTTTGTCTGCCATCCTCCTCTTGGGAGCCTGCGATGACAAGCTAGACATTGTTCCAAAAGGACAGACCACCCTATCCACTGTGGATGACTTGGAGCTGCTGCTCAACCAGGAATATGGCTTCGAAGTCGATCCATACTCAGACTTAGGATTGATATGCAACGAATCATTGTGTGGTATGCTTGCCAACGTGCAAGAAATATTGTCACAACCTAATACGCTCAACTATGCCAACTTAGCATACGATGAGAGTGTGGATAGAGCGACACTGGCTCAAAATGATACTCGCTACGAGGGTATCTATAAATATGTGAACTATATGAACGTCATTTTGGACAAGATAGATGATGCTGAAGGAGATGCTTCTCGCAAACCTGCTATCAAGGCACAAGCAAAGGTCATCAGAGCCTACTTGCATTATCTCGCCGTCAACATCTATGCAGCTCAGTATGATGATGCAACCGCTGCGACAGAAGGTGGCATCGCCTATGTTGACGATGCTGACGCTTCTACCCAAAAGCCAAAGCTGACCATCAAGGAAGTATATGACAAGATGTTGGCAGACTGCTCCGATGAGACCATCGCCCAGTTGCCTACCCAGGCTTCCGATGCATTCCATGCCTCCCAAGCCACGGGCTATGCCATCCGTGCCAAGATTCTCTTCCAGATGAAGCACTATGCCGAGGCCTTGCCTTACGCCGAGAAGGCTTTGGAACTCAACAACAAGATAGAAGATCGCAGCAAAGTGGCAGAAAACATGTCTTGGAAGTTAGACCAAGACAGTCCTAACAATCTGCTCGCCATCAGGGGAGTAGGACGTGGCTGCCCTATGTTTGAGACCATCTCTGCTGAGACTGCCACTAAGTTTGAGGAAGGTGATTATGTGAAGAACTATGATATGACGGCTTGGAGTGCCATGTATGGTAGCATGATGATTGGAGTACAAGGTTGCGAGGTTTGCCTGAACATGACAGCTTGCACCACAGCCTACGGCATCACCGTGGAACGCACTTATTACTTGGCAGCAGAATGCCTCATCCGTACAGGTAAGATTCGTGAGGGTCTAGCCATGGTGGACAAGGTAAGAGCCAAGCGAGTAGAGGATTACCAGAGCTATGCCAGCTTGTATGACGAGAATCCGATGACCGAGCAAGAGGCGATGGCTTTGCTCCAAAAGGCAAAGTGGATAGAATGCCTAGGTTCTTACGAGAACTTCTTCGACTGCAAACGTTGGAATACTGAGGATGATTACAAGCAGACCATCACCCGTACCCTCGTATTAGGTGGCGGAATGCCAGACGTCGGTGGCGATGATGGTGATGAAGACTGGGATGAGGAGAGTCTTGACGATGAAGACGATGGAGATGGCGATGAAGATCCAGATGTTCCTGCCACTCCAGCAGAAACAAAGACCTTCACGATTGCTCCCAACTCTCCACTTTGGATATTGCCATTCCCTGCCAATGCTGTCAGATACAATAACACATTGACACAGAATTATAAATAAAGAAGAAAGGCTTATCCTAGAGCCATCAAGAGGCAATAGGATAAGCCTATATTACAAAGTCCAGTCATCAATGTGACAAAACAAAGAGTAATAACAAAACTTGATTATAACTCTCATCTTTTAACTCTTGGCGCAAGAGCTCGACCATTCGAGCCTTGCGCTTTTTGTATGATACCTCGGCGATACCCAAAGCCTGGGCAGCCTCAGCATTCTTCATTCCTTCCACAAAACTCTGATGGAACACCTCCCGGTAAATCTCAGGCAAGTGTTCTATCGCATCATAAAGCAGCGTGAGCGTTTCCTGTTCGATGATGCCTCGAAGCATATCCTCGCTCCCTTCATTCAAGTCCTTGACATAACGGTCTTTCGCCTTGCCTTTTCGCAAGACTGTCACCACCTCGTTATGTACACAGACATACATATAGTTTTTCCACTGCATCACGCTCTCCATCTCATTGGATCGGAGATAACATTTATAGACAGCATTCTGCACGCAGTCCTCGGCAAGAAACGCAAAGTCTGCGCCCAACAGTCGATTGGCATACACCATCAACTCTGGGTACATCAAGCGATAGAACTGCGCCAGTTCTCCCTGCTTGAAGTCGGCAAAAATCTCTCTATAAACGTTCATAATTCCTTTATCTCGCTCTTTGGTCGGCTCCCCACATCAACTTCTCTCTTAATGTGGAGAAGTATCTCTGGTTGCGCTGTTTCACAATCTTGATACTATGGGCAGCACGACGGATGACGAGGCGAGTTTCCTCTGTCATGCGCTCACTTCTACCATCTATCGCCACCAAGTAGTTGTGGCTACGGCTCTCGATGTCAAGCGTAATCTCCGCCGTATCATTGATGACGATAGGACGGATGTTCAAGCTATGGGGAGCCACAGGAGTCAGACAGAGGCTACCGCTTTGAGGAATGATGATTGGTCCACCATTGGAAAGATTGTAGGCTGTGGAACCTGTAGGGGTAGAGACGATGAGACCATCGGCTTGATAAGTGACCAAGAACTCGCCATCCACCATTGTTCGGATAGAAATCATGGAGGCATCATCACGCTTCAATACGGCGATGTCGTTGAGGGCAAATGGATTACCAGCCAGCACACCACCCTTCGCTTCCACTTGGATGACGGCATGCTCCTCTATCTGGCATTCACCGGCATAGAGACTGTCCAACGCCGACTCTATCTCACTAGGCAAGACATCTGCAAGGAAGCCCAAGCGTCCCATATTGATGCCGATGATCGGAGTACCCTTGGCACCCACACGGCTCGCCGCCTTGAGGAAGGTACCATCACCACCCATGGAGATGACGTAATCGACATCGAAGTTGTAGTCCTCGAAGACTCCAGCGATATTCAACTTCAGATGTTGGTCACGTGTCAGGAAGTCATAATAGGCACTTTCCACATACACCTCAGCCCCACGCTTGTCGAGATAATTGAGGATGATTTCAATGGAAGCCGACTTCTTGGCTTGGTATTCATTGCCAAATATGGCGAATTTCAAATGTTGCTCTGCCATTTATTTTGTAGTTTCAATTATTATTATTACTTTTGCAAAAGGGAAGCCTGAGGTGCACTTTTGTACTGCATATAACAGCGGAAGTCCCTTTACGCTTGCAAAATTAACAATATTAATCGAATAATACGACAAAAAAGGTATAAAATTATGGCTAAGGTATATGAATTTCTCGCCAACGGCTTCGAGGAAATCGAAGGTTTGGCTCCTGTTGACATCCTCCGCAGAGGTGGTGTAGATATCAAGACTGTCAGCATCACGGGCAGTGAGTTTGTGGAAACTTCCCACGGCATTACCATCAAGGCTGACCTCAAGTTTGAGGACATCCAAGACTTCTCGGATGCAGACATGCTGCTTCTCCCTGGTGGTCTTCCAGGCAACACCAACCTCAATGAGCACGAGGGAGTGCGCCAAGCTCTCATCGCCCAAAACAAGGCAGGCAAAAGAGTAGGTGCCATCTGCGCCGCTCCTATGGTATTGGCTAGCACTGGCATCCTCGATGGCAAGAAAGCCACTTGCTCTCCTGGCTTTGAGCGTTATTTCGGAGAAAGCACCACTTACACTGGCGAACTCTTCCAAGAAGACGGCAACGTCATCACAGGCGAAGGTCCTGCCGCCACCCTCCCTTACGCCTACCAGATTCTGAGCTACTTCGTAGGCGATGAGGCAGTGGCTAAGTTGCAGAAAGGCATGCAGTACGCTCACCTGATGGAGAAAAGATAATATGGATTACGTTATCATAGTAGCCGGAGGCAAGGGCCTCCGCATGGGAAGTGAGATTCCCAAGCAGTTTCTGCCAGTGGCTGGCAAACCTATCTTGATGCGCACCATCGAGCGTTTCCACGAGTATGATGCCAACCTCAACATCATCTTGGTATTGCCAGAGAGCCAACAGGCTTATTGGCAACAACTCTGCGAGGAACACCACTTCGACATCCAGCACCAGATAGCCAATGGAGGCGACACTCGCTTCCAGTCTTCCAAGAACGGACTCGCCCTCATTCCTGACGACGAGGACGGCGTGGTGGGCATCCACGATGGTGTGCGCCCTTTCGTCTCCACCGAAGTCATCTCGGAATGTTACGAGGCGGCACGTGAGGAATATGCCGCCATCCCAGTATATGCCGTCACCGACACCTTGCGCTACATCGACAAGCGTGGCGGCGGCAAGAACGTGCTTCGTGACGACTATCGCATCGTACAGACCCCTCAGACCTTCGACATCGGTTTGGCTAAGCAAGCCTTCAACCAAGGTTATAAGGAACAGTTCACCGACGATGCCAGTGTTGTGGAAAGCCTCGGTTGCCAAGTGGCAATGGTGGAGGGCAATCGTGAGAACATCAAGATTACCACCCCATTCGACATCAAGGTTGCCGAAGCATTATTATCTGAATAATGAATAGTATTCTAAATCAAGACATCATGTACCTACCCGGCGTAGGTCCCAAGAAGAAGGAGATACTGAGCAAGGAGCTTGGTATCAACTCTTATGGTGACTTGTTGGAATACTATCCTTATAAATATGTAGATAGGAGCAAGATATTCCATATCAGCGAGTTGACCCCCGATATGCCTTTTGTGCAAATCAAGGGTAAGATACTGAGCTACGAGGAGTTTGACACCGGCAAGCGCAACAAGCGACTGGTGGCTCACTTCTCGGATGGCTTCGGTGTGGTCGATCTGGTATGGTTTCGTTCGTCACAATACATCATCAAGACCTACAAGGTGGGCACGGAGTACATCGTCTTTGGCAAACCTACCGTCTATGGCGGTCGCTACCAGTTCTCCCATCCCGAGATGGACGATGCCAGCAACCTCCAGATTTCCGAGATGGGGATGCAACCTTATTACAACACCACCGAGAAGATGAAGAAGTATGGTTTCAGCTCTCGCACCATCGAGAAGTTGACCAAGACCTTGGTCGGCTTGTTGCCTCCCCTTCCCGAAACCCTCCCCGACTCCATCGCGGGTCGCCTGCACCTCATCTCCCGAGACACCGCCTTCCGATTCATCCATTATCCGCACTCCCACCAGGAGATGCAGAAGGCACAGGTGCGCCTCAAATTCGAGGAACTCTTCTATGTGCAACTCAATATATTAAGGTATGCGAGCGACCAACGCCGCAAGTATCGAGGCTATATCTTCAATCGCATCGGCGACATCTTCAACGGCTTCTATGCCCACAACCTCCCCTTCGAGTTGACGGGGGCACAGAAGCGAGTGATGCACGAGATACGAGCCGACATGTGCAGTGGTCGCCAGATGAACCGCCTCCTACAAGGTGACGTAGGCTCTGGCAAGACGCTCGTGGCACTGATGACGATGCTCATCGCCCTCGACAATGGTTTCCAAGCCTGCTTAATGGCTCCTACGGAAATTCTCGCCGAGCAACACCTCCAAACCCTCCGTGACTTCCTGAAAGATATGGATATCCGTGTGGAACTCCTCACAGGTATCGTGAAGGGCAAGAAGCGTGAAAACATCCTGAAAGACCTCGCCACAGGTGACATCCAGATACTCGTGGGCACCCATGCCATCCTCGAAGACCCAGTAGTCTTCTCACGCTTGGGCATCGCCGTCATTGATGAGCAGCATCGCTTTGGTGTCGCCCAACGAGCCAAGCTATGGGCTAAGAGCGAGAATCCACCTCATGTGCTTGTGATGACCGCCACTCCTATTCCTCGCACCCTGGCAATGACCATCTATGGCGACCTCGACGTGAGCGTCATCGACGAATTGCCACCGGGCAGAAAGCCGATTCAGACGCTCCATAAGTTTGATAACCAACTGACGAGCCTCTACCAGAGCATCCGTCGCCAAATCAACCTTGGCAGACAGGTGTATATCGTCTTCCCCCTCATCAAGGAGAGCGAGAAGAGTGACCTGAAGAATCTCGAAGAGGGATTCGAGACGCTGAAGGAAGCCTTCCCTGAGTTCCGACTCAGCAAGGTACATGGACAGATGAAGCCGGCAGAAAAGGAGGAGGAGATGCAACATTTCGCCAAGGGAGAGACCCAAATTCTCGTTGCCACCACCGTAATAGAAGTAGGTGTGAACGTACCGAATGCCTCCGTGATGGTCATCCTCGATGCCCAACGGTTCGGTTTGGCACAGCTCCACCAGCTCAGAGGACGAGTAGGTAGAGGAAGCGACCAGAGCTATTGCATCCTCGTCACCAACTACAAGTTGTCGGAGGACACTCGCAAGCGCATCGACATCATGTGCGACACCAACGACGGTTTCCGCATTGCCGAGGCAGACTTGAAGTTCAGAGGTCCGGGCGACCTAGAAGGAACGCAACAGAGCGGTATGGCTTTCGACCTCAAGATAGCCAACATCGCACGAGATGGACAAATCGTTCAACTGGCACGCAAGGAGGCTGAAGCCATCATCGAAGCCGACCCGAAGTGCGAGTTGCCTCAGAATGCGATGCTATGGAATCGCTTGAAGGAGTTGAAGAAGACAAACATCAACTGGGCGGCGATTAGCTAATGCCGATTGCTCCTTATCACATCAGCCATCCTATCACATCAGCCATCTTATCCCATCTATCACTAACAAAAGAACAAGCATCATGGAAAAGGGAAATACAGAGAAGAACCCATCTAAAGCAAGCAACCTTTCGGAAAGTACTTTCGCTGAAGGCAATCTCTTCGGCGACTCCGAGATGCAGAAGTTGGCAGAGGAAGCCATCCGAGCCAACAACGCCCCTCACCGCAAAGGCAGGAAACGCTCCACCCTGACGGAAGCTCGCCCTCCCCTCTCTGCAGAGAGGATGAGAGAGCTATTGGCAGAGATTCACGAGATAGAGACCCCAACAGGCATCAAGTACGTCAACCTCCGATTGACCAAGAGAATGGTCATCGGCGTGAGGGAATCATCGGGCAAGGAGTTCACCATCAATCTCGACGAGCTTTATGATGCTTACTTGCATTGCTTGCGCTTCACCAGTCCTGAGGTGAAGCGACGTATCTTTATGGGACACTCGCCTGCCGTGGTCCTCCTAAAGCTACTGAAGGAAAAGGCTTCCGCCAACCCATAACCGCTACACAAGTAACCCATTATCGCCACACCAGCCCGCAATGCCCTTCTGATGCGAGAAATTGATGTATATCAAGCCGAAAGTTACTTAATGAAAGTTAAACCTCAACTTTTCACGTTAAAAATCAGCCGATTGGTGTTAATCGCCTTGGTAGTCTGAATTATTTTTGCTATATTTGCAACGTCTATATAACAAAACCGCATATTAAGGCACTTGCTTTAGCGTTTTTTGGAAACGGAATGCCATTTATTTGTTCCGTGTCAGCAAATGACGAACCTAACAGGATTATTAATTAAAAAGTATGAGTTTTACAAAGAAAATAAAGAAGATTACCGCAGTGGCATTGTTGGCGTTCACAGCCGTGCCTGTGTTTGGACAAGACCTTTTGGCTCGCCAGGCACCAGTTGACCATCGAATGAAGTCACTCGATACACTTGCGGTATCTCACTATCGTATGATGGAGGACAAAGAGAATCCAGCAGCGGAGCTTTACCAGGACTTCTCCAACAAGTACGCCCACAAGGCGACTACCCTCCCCGATCACTTCCGCATCAATCTCCGTCACTTCTGTATGCCAACTCCTAGTCGCGTTGTCACCAGTAACTTCGGTTACCGTGCTAGCTTTGGCCGCAAACATAAAGGCATGGACATCAAGGTTTATGTTGGCGACACAATCCGCGCAGCCTTCTCTGGTAAAGTTCGCATCGTAAGATATGATGGTGGTGGCTACGGCAAGTACATCGTTATCCGTCACAACAATGGATTGGAGACCATCTATGGTCACTTGTCTAAGCAACTCGTGGAAGAAAACGAGGAAGTAAGAGCAGGAGATGTTATCGGCTTGGGTGGTAACACAGGACGAAGCACCGGTTCTCACCTCCACTTCGAGACTCGTCTCTGCGGCGTAGCCCTGAACCCAGCCCTCCTCTTCGACTTCCGCAACCAGGATGTTACTGGCGACTACTATGATTTCAACCGTGACACTTACGAGCGTGAATCAGCCGATGCCAATGCTGCTCGTGGCAAGATTGGAAATGGTAGATATACTCGTGAGGAAGTTAATGGTGGCGAGGTTGGCAGATACAATGCCAATGCTGGTGCCGAGAAACTTTACCACAAGGTTAAGTATGGTGAGACCCTCAACAGCATCGCCGAGAAGCGTGGTGTAAGCGTTGACCAGATTTGCCGCCTCAATGGTTACAAGAAAGACAAGAAGTTGACTCCAGGTCAAATTATCCGCTACTCATAAAGCAGTTTCTTCTCAATGAGAAGAGTGTTTAGAAAACATATTTTCCCACATAAACTAAAGCGAGGTCTTCTCACGGAGGCCTCGCTTTTTATTTCGCTTGCCGTACTATATCTCATGCTGCTTGGCATATTAGCTAGCTTACTATACCAAGCATCTCCTTGCTATAGCAAGCAAACTTCTTCATCTTAGGACATAACCTTCATCACCCTAGGGCATAAGTTTCACGAAGCCTATAGCATAATATAGTTTCTAAGTTAGATTCCATGAAATCTAACTTATATTTAATAAAATTCAAGTTGGATTTCACCAAATCTAAGTTAGGATTTATAGTATGCTGTAGGGCTCTGCAGGTTTGTTCCCATAGCACTTCGCATTTGTTTCCTAGTGCATCGCTTTTATCTCCCGACACCCCCTCGCTCCTCTTCTATACAAGAAAAAAATGAAACTAATATAAAAGCCCCGGTGCTGTGAAGCATCGAGGCTTTGCTTTTTATGGGTGTTCGGGAATCATAATTGCCGAACACAAGTATTATTCTTACAAGATGCCGAACAATCGCAAGACATCATTCAGATTGGCTACCACCAAAAGCAAGAGCAAGATGGCGAAACCTACATACTCGGCACGCTCCATAAACTTATCACCTGGCTTGCGACCGGTAATGATCTCATACAACAGGAAGAAGACGTGACCTCCATCCAAGGCTGGGATAGGAAGGATGTTCATGAATGCCAAGATGATGCTCAGGAAGGCTGTCATCATCCAGAATGCATGCCAGTCCCACATGGATGGGAACAGACTGCCCAATGCGCCGAAACCGCCTAAGCTCTTGGCACCCTCCTTGGAGAAGACATACTTCATATCGCCTACATAACCTGCCAAGACATTCCAGCCATACTTGATACCAGCAGGGAAACTCTCAAAGAAACCATAACTGATATGAGTTGGCTTGTAGTCCATCATCACAGGGTGATTGTAGAAACCAAGCTTCACACCCTCAGGAGTTGACTCAAACTGAACTGCCAGCTGTACGGTATCACGCATTGCACCCTCGCCACGAAGCAAGGTTAGACTACCCGTCAACGCCTTCAAGCTATCCTTTGGTGTCTGAGCTACAGACAGCATATCGTCTATACGCCCCAACTCCTCGGTCAACTCATTATAAGAGCCCACCTTCTTACCATTGACTGCAAGTATCTCATCTCCCTTCTCCAAGCCAATCTTGGCAGCAGGAGAATCCTTCATCACACTGTCTATCTGCAATGGCACATAAAGCTCCACGAAACGAGGACTTTCCTTGATCATGTCAAGCATGTTCAACTCACCTGTCAGATTCAAGCTCATCTTCTTGCCACCACGAAGGAGGTCAACACGAGTAGCTGTGGAAAGGTCACGGAACAAATCACCATCGTAGGTCTTGAACTCACCCTTCTCGGTACCCAACAAGATGTCATGGTCTTGGAAGCCCAACTTCTTTGCCTCAGTATTGAACTTCATACCATAGGTCATATCCTTGGTAGCTACATACTCATCACCCCAATGGAACAAGATCATGGAGTAGATGAAAAGAGCCAAGACAAAGTTGACCAATACACCACCTATCATAATCAAGAGACGCTGCCAAGCAGGTTTGCTACGGAACTCATAAGGTTGTTCCGGTTGCTTCATCTGCTCGGTATCGAAGCTCTCGTCTATCATACCAGAGATTTTGCAATATCCACCCAATGGCAACCATCCGATACCGTATGTTGTATCAGAATGTTTTGGCTTGAACTCAAAGAGATGGAACCAAGGGTCGAAAAAGAGATAGAACTTCTCCACTCTTACACCGAAGAGCTTGGAGAAGAAGAAGTGTCCGCCCTCATGGAGCAAGACAAGTAAGGAAAGCGACAGTATCAACTGCAACGCTTTGATCAAAAATACTTCCATTTATTATTTATCATTTATTATTTATTCATTAACTCTGTAGCGATGCGACGAGCCTCAGCATCCGTTCTCAAATAGACATCGAGATCTGGACTCTTGTCGAAGGTAGCCTTCTGCATCACTTGTTCAATGACGTCTGCCATCTGAAGGAAGCCACACTCACCTCGACGGAATCCGGCATTGACCACCTCGTTGGCTGCATTAAGAATGCACGACATATTACCGCCCATGTGGATGGCATTGAAAGCCAACTGCAAGCATTTGAACTTGGTATAGTCTGGTTCGAAGAACTGCAAGTCCTGTGTCTTAAACAAATCGAGTCGGTCGCCTCTCAAAGGAAGACGATTTGGGAAGGAGAAGGCATACTGGATAGGAAGGCGCATATCTGGCACGCCCAACTGTGCCTTCACTGCTCCATCCATAAACTGCACGGCACTATGTACCACACTCTGAGGATGAATCAGCACCTGAATCTTATCGGCAGATACGCCGAAGAGCCACTTCGCCTCCGTCACCTCGAAGCCCTTGTTCATCAAGGATGCTGAGTCGATGGTTATCTTGGCTCCCATATCCCAAGTAGGATGCTTGAGGGCATCAGCTGCCGTCACCTTCTCCAACTGCTCATGGGTATAGTTGCGGAAAGGACCTCCCGAACAAGTCAAGAGAATCTTGTCTATCTCATTGTCATCCTCGCCTACCAAACTCTGGAAGATGGCACTATGCTCACTATCTACAGGGAGGATTGGCGCATGATACTGCTGTGCCAATCCACAAATCAGTTCACCTGCCACTACCAAGGTTTCCTTGTTGGCAAGACATATCTTCTTGCGAGCCTTGATGGCGTGGATGGTTGGTTCCAAACCCGAGAAGCCTACCATGGAGGCAAGCACCATATCGATAGGGTCAGCCTCTACGATGTCGCAAAGAGCCTGAGCACCTGCATATACCTTAATATCAGGTTCATCGCTCAGCAAGTCCTTCAACTTTTCGTAATGTGCCTCATTGGCAATCACCACTGCTGCAGGATGGAATCTGTGAGCTTGCTCTGCCAATTCCATCACTCGGTTGTTGGCTGTCAAGCAATATACCTCATAGAGGTCGCTATGCTGCTCGATGACATCCAAAGCCTGAGTGCCTATGCTTCCGGTAGAACCGAGAATACATATCTGTTGTTTCTTCATCATTTTCTCTTTTCATGGGTAAAGCACCTTCCGATAGATGCCTTACACCTTATTATATATATAAGGGTTAATCAGCCAACTGTAGCAATCCTTCAGGGATTGCCATCCTAATCTCTTTTTTCTCTGCATTGACCTCCTCTATCAAGTCATCACTGGCTGGAATCAAAACTTCCTTACCATCCGGGGTAGTCACCTCGAAGAGGAGGTTGATGGTAGAGTCATCCACATGGTCAATCGTACCAACTATCTTCCCCGTTGGCACATCGACAAGATGGAATCCGATGATTTCCGCCCAAGTCATGTGCTCCCCATCGCTATCCGACAGATGACGAGGGAAGAAGACCTCACATCCCGTATAGTTGCGAGCCTGCTCTTGGGTATCAATGTCCTCAAACTTCACCAACACCGTATCATCGTTTTTGAAACGATACTCCTCCATATAGAAAGGTACGAGAATGCCATCAATGTCGAGCACCAAGTACTCGGCATCCACTCGGTCGAAGACATCATCAGTAATGGCAAAGGAAATCTCTCCCTTCACACCATGCGGCTTGCCCAACTTACCTATTTTATATACGTCGTCACGTCTTATCATAATTCTTCACTCTTCATTCTTCACTTCCTTAGTCCTCCACACGAGTTATCTTGGCTCCCAAGTCATTGAGACGCTGTTCGATGTCCTGATAACCACGGTCTATCTGAGCGATATTGGCGATACGGCTAGTACCATTGGCACTCATCGCCGCAATCAACAAGGCGATACCTGCACGAATATCAGGACTCGTCATTCTGCCAGCACGCAAGGTGAGTTTATGGTCATGACCGACAACGACCGCACGGTGAGGGTCGCAAAGGATAATCTGCGCTCCCATGTCGATAAGCTTATCCACGAAGAAAAGACGGCTCTCAAACATCTTCTGATGGAAGAGCACACTGCCACGAGCCTGTGTCGCCACGACGAGCAGCACAGACAAGAGGTCTGGAGTCAATCCTGGCCAAGGGGCATCCGACAAGGTCATGATGGTGCCATCGATGAAAGAGTCGATGACATAGTGCTTCTGCTGTGGTATGAAGAGGTCGTCACCATCAATCTTGATTTTCACGCCCAATCGACGGAAAGCATCAGGGATGATACCCAAGTTCTTCACCGACACATCCTTGATACGGACACCGGCACCACACATCGCAGCCATTCCGATAAAAGAACCTACCTCGATCATATCTGGCAAGATGGTATGCTCTGCTCCATGCAAGCTATCCACTCCCACGATGGTGAGAAGATTGCTGGCAATACCACTGATGCGAGCACCCATGGCATTGAGCAAGTGACAGAGCTGCTGGATGTAAGGTTCACAAGCCGCATTGTAGATGGTGGTCGTTCCCTTGGCAAGTACAGAAGCCATGATGATGTTGGCAGTACCCGTCACCGAAGCCTCATCCAGGAGCATATAGCAACCCTTCAGTCGCTTTGCCTCTATCTGATAGACATTGCGAGCATCATCATGTACAAACTTGGCACCCAAGTACTTGAATCCCAAGAAGTGAGTATCCAGACGACGGCGACCAATCTTGTCACCACCCGGCTTGGCAATCGTAGCCTTGCCACAACGCCCCAGCAACGGACCAATCATGAGCACACTGCCACGAAGCGAAGAGCACTTCTTGACAAACTCCAAGCTATCGAGATAGTCAAGCTTCAACTCATCGCTTTGGAAAGTATAGTCGTTGCGACTATTCTGGGTCACCTTGACACCGATTTCCTTCAGCAACTTAATGAGGTTGTTGACATCGAGGATGTCCGGCACATTCTTGATGCGCACTGGCTCCTTGGTGAGGATGGTGGTACAGATGACCTCCAACGCCTCGTTCTTGGCACCCTGTGGGGTGATGGTTCCCTTGAGCGGATGACCGCCCTCTATGATGAAAGACTCCATAGGCTACTTATTTCTTTTTCTTGTTACTCTTAGCTAAATCATGCTCTGCGACCTTATCAAACTTGAAGTTATGGACATCCAACTGTATCTTGCCGTCGGTAAAACGAGCCAAGTCGGAAGCCACCTTCTCCAAGTCGCTGGAGCCATGGCTCCACTGCATGAGGTTGCGGTGCATCTGATTAGCAGTCAACTTCACCAACTCATCACGCTCATCGCCTGGTTCCATCGTCTTCAACTTATCGAAAAGCTCAAAGATCATAGAACCATAGTGACGGATAGGAATTTTCTTCATCGGATATTCCATTGGCTCAGGTTTCTTCGCTATCTGCACGGCTTGAGACACATCGAATGGGTAATCCACATCCAATTGGAAATTGCTCATGATGGCAAGATGATCCCACAACTTGCGCTCATGGTCCTCCACGCCATTGCCCTCTGGGAACATACGTTTCATGATGGCAATGATAGCCTCAGCACAACGCTGACGCTCCCCCTTGTCCTCCAACGTAACAGCATGATTTACCATGTTTTGGATTTCCCTGCCATACTCTGGCATCACCAATTTCTCTCTTTGGGTATTGTAATCTAATCCTTCTATATTCATTCTTTATGATGGTTGATGAATGTACATTATATTATATATGTAAGAGGCTGTCCCTCCCTTCTGTTAAATCAACTTCTTTGGCATCTTGGCAACGAAGTTCTTCAGATAGAATGGCACGAAATATGCCACATCCTCAAACTTTCCTTCCACAAAACGTTTCTCTGCGAGAGGAGCCATGTTCTTAGCCAATGGTTCGATGTCCTTCACAAGTCGGGCATTCGGATGGTTGATGACCTCCATGCACTTGGCTGCGCCATTTCCGAAGAAATAGACAGTTCCCTTGTCCAAGTATTCCTTATAAGTATCAGCATCTACGATGTCGGCTTGGATAGGTCGTACCTCCTTCAAAGCTCGTGTCATCACCTGTGCATAAACTTCCATACGGCGGGCATCCAGCATAGGAACGATGAGTGCATCTTCCTCCTCAGGATGCTCTCCTAGCAGCACAGGCACAGCCAAGAGTTCGAGTGTAGGCACAGCGATGAGTTTCACGCCACGGCCATAGCAGATACCCTTTGCCATGCTCACGCCAATACGCAAACCGGTATAGGAACCAGGACCACAACTGACTGCCACAGCCTCCAAAGGAATGCCATGACCATCTATGAAACTAAGAGCCTCATCTACGTAAACACCTAACTTAACTGCATGGTTAGGACCGCTGTGATCTTCCTTGTTGAAAACCACCTGTCCATTATCACTAACTGCCACTGAGCACACGTCGGTACTCGTCTCAATATTCAATATACAAGACATAATTTAAAAATATATTCTTAAATAAGGTGCAAATTTAATCATTTTCTCGCTTTTTTTTGTACTTTTGCAGAAATTTAACGTGAAAGATTATATGATACAGTCAATGACGGGCTTCGGAAAAGCTACCGTTGCCTACAACGAAAAGAAAATTAATGTAGAGATAAAGTCATTAAATAGCAAGTCACTTGATCTCTCTACTCGTATAGCACCTCTCTATCGTGAAAAGGAGATGGAGATGCGCCAAATCATCGCTAAACACTTGGAGAGAGGCAAGGTGGACTTCTCCATCTGGATAGAGAAGACTGCCGCTGCTGATGCGACACCTATCAATGCGGCACTTGTTGAGAATTATTACCAACAAATCAAGCAAATTTCGGCTCAGACAGGTATTCCTGAGCCTACAGATTGGTATGCCACTCTCCTTCGTCTTCCAGATGTAACAACCAAGACTGAAGTCGAGGAACTCACCGATGAGGAGTGGGATGCTGCCAAGACTGCCATCTTGGAGGCTATCGGACATCTCGTTGACTTCCGCAAGCAGGAAGGTGCCGCTCTCCAGAAGAAGTTCACGGAGAAGGTGGACAACATCCAGGTTCTCTTGGAGAGCATCGAACCATACGAGAAATCTCGTGTGGAGAAGATTCGTGCCAACATCGTGAGTGGCTTGCAGCAGATTCCTAATGTCGATTACGACAAGAACCGCTTGGAACAGGAACTCATCTACTACATTGAGAAGTTGGATATCAGCGAGGAGAAGCAGCGTCTCGCCAACCACCTCAAGTATTTCCGTGAGACCATGAACGAGGAAGGTCATGGTGTAGGCAAGAAACTCGGCTTCATCGCCCAGGAAATGGGTCGTGAGATCAACACCACTGGTTCTAAGAGCAACCAAGCAGAGATGCAGAACATCGTGGTGAAGATGAAGGATGAGTTGGAGCAAATCAAGGAACAAGTACTCAACGCACTATAAAAAAGAATTCAATAGCAATATGAAGAACGGATTATTGATTTTCAGTGCTCCATCCGGCAGCGGCAAAAGCACAATCGTGAATTGGTTGATGAAGGAACACCCAGAACTGAAGTTGGCTTTCTCCATCAGCTGCACTTCTCGTGCTCCTCGTGGCACGGAGAAGAATGGTGTGGAATATTTCTTCCTGACCCCAGAGGAGTTCAAGGCAAAGATTGAGGCTGACGAGTTCTTGGAGTACGAGGAGGTATATCAAGATAGATTCTATGGTACCTTGAAGTCACAGGTAGAGAACCAGTTGAACGCTGGTGAGTCTGTGATGTTCGATGTCGATGTCAAGGGTGGTGTCAACATCAAGAAGTTCTATGGAGAACGTGCCCTCAGTATCTTCGTACAACCTCCTTCGGTAGAGGAATTGCGCCGTCGCCTCAATGGTCGTGGCACAGATGCGCCAGAGGTCATCGAGCAACGCCTTGCCAAGGCTAGCTACGAGTTGACCTTCGCCCCTCAGTTCGACCACGTCATAGTCAATGACGATTTGGAGAAGGCAGAACAAGAGGTTTACGAACTTGTTCGCCAGTTCTTAAGCGAAAAGTAAAGAGCGAAGAGTGAAGAATTCAATAGCAATCAAGGCGCATGCCTTATTATACATTTATTATTTATAATTTATGATTTAATATGAAGTCGGTCGGAATATTCGGTGGTAGTTTCAATCCCATCCATACAGGACATATCGCCCTCGCCAAGAGTCTCTGCGAAAAGGCAGGACTAGACGAGGTTTGGTTCATGGTATCTCCTATGAACCCATTCAAGAAAGCAGCCACCGACTTACTCGACGACCAGTTGCGCCTAGAGATGGTGAAGAAGGCTTTGGAAGGCGAACCACAGTTGCAAGCTTGCGACTATGAGTTTCATCTGCCCAAGCCATCCTATACTTGGCATACACTCCAAGCCATCAGCCAGGACTTTTCCGACATCCGCTTCACATTATTAATAGGTGGCGACAACTGGGCAGCTTTCGACAAATGGTATCACCATGACGACATCCTCGCCCATTATCCCATCGTGGTCTATCCCCGAAAAGATTCCGACATCGGAGAAGTGCCAGAGGGAGTCACCATCGTCGAGACACCTCTGCTCAATATCAGCAGCACGGAGATTCGCCATCACATCGCCAAGGGAGAGAGCATCCACGGCATGGTGCCAGAGAGCATCGAGCAACTAGCCATCCAGAACTATTCCTCCCTCATCAGATAGTCGGACTATATATAATAAGGTATCAAGCATAACATATCAAAACAGTAAAACATCAAGAAATGGATTGGAAGAAATACATCAAGAAGTTTGTGAACTTGGCAGTTGAACCGATTCGAAGAAATGCCAACTTCTTTGCATTCATGTATATTCTTGGAATACTCTGTGCAGTTGTCACCCTTGCCAAGAACCAGGAACTGTACGACAACTTGTATCTGGAGCTATTCTTCGACATATACACAGTATGTATCGTCCTCGCCTTTATTCCCAAGAAGATACGTTTTTGGGTAAGGGGAGTTCTGTACTTCATCTTGTATGCCACCGCCATTGCCGATGTCTATTGTTTCGTCAACTTTGGTGCGACGCTCAACCCTTCTATGTTGATGCTTGTAGGAGAAACCAACAGCAGCGAGGCGAGCAACTTCATCGCAGCCTGCCTCTCTGCCGATGTCATCTTCAGCAGTGTGGGTTGGGTACTTCTGCTCATCCTTGTGCAGATACTCACAGCCTTCCGTCGTTTCCGCCATTTCATGTGGAAAGTCAGCGTCTTGCTCACCTCCTTCTGTCGTCCGCTCTATCGTTGGTTGTCCACCCACAAGGAGAACCTGTCCAAGGTGGTTCCAGCATCCTTGGGAGTGCTCTGCATGGTCTTATACATCTGGAGTGCTTGCGTATCTTGGCAGAACAAGGTCGCCATCCACAAATTGATGTCTTGCAAGACCATCGGTGAGGTAGAACACGCCTTGACCAAGAAGGATTGTGGCAATCTCTACCTCCCATTCTATCGTCTCAACTTCAGCATCTACTCCAACAAGTTGGCTTCTCACCAGATTTCCCAACTCATCCATGCCGCCAACGAGATCAAGGTGGATACCTGCACCTATCGCTCTCCACAGATCGTACTCATCATCGGCGAGAGCTATGGCAGACACCACTCCCAGCAATATGGTTATTTCATGAAGACGACCCCACGTCAAAAGGCTTTGGAGAGGACCCGTAAACTGACCAAGTTTACGGATGTCGTGACCTGTTGGAACCTGACGAGTTTTGTTTTCAAGAACATCTTCTCTACCCATGTGGTTGGCGAGAAGGGAGAGTGGTGCGACTATCCACTCTTCCCAGAGTTGTTCCGCAAGGCAGGCTATCATGTCACCTTCATCACCAACGAGTTTTTGCCACAAGCCAAGGAAGCCGTCTATGACTTCAGTGGCGGTTTCTTCCTGAACAATCCACAGTTGAGCAAGTTGCAGTTTGATAGCCGCAACACCGAGCTTCGTGCCCTCGATGACGGTTTGCTCGATGACTACGACAACAAGTTGAAGGCTGCGGAAGACAGCAGTAAGTATAATCTCACCATCTTCCACTTGATGGGTCAGCATGTGAGCTACAAGAATCGTTACCGCAAGGAGCAGGCTCGTTTCTGGGCAAGCAGTTATGAGGACAAGCGACCAGAGTTGAACGTCAAGCAGCGCCAGATGCTTAGCTATTATGACAATGCCACCTTGTACAACGACTCCATCGTGGCACAAATCGTGAAGCGATATTCCAAGAAGAACGCCATCGTCATCTATATGCCAGACCATGGCGAGGAATGTTATGAGGACAACCGTGGCTTCATCTGCCGCAATCACTCCTCCGCCATCGACTGGCCATTGGCTCACTATGAGTTTGAGATACCTTTCTGGATCTACTGTTCACAGAAGTATATCAGCACGCACCGTGACATCTATCGCCAAATCCGAAAGGCAAGAAACAAGCGATATATGACCGATGCCCTTCCTCACCTCTTGCTATATTTGGCTGGCATCGAGACGCCTACCTACAATGCCAAGTACAACATCCTCAGCCCCGATTATGACGAAATGCGTCCTCGCATTCTCAAGAACACTGCCGACTACGACAAGTTGAGAGATGCCGAAATGGAGAAGCAGAAGAGACTGCAAGAAGCAGAGGAAGCCATGAAGGGGAAAAAGAAAGCAAAAGCTAGAAAGAATAAATAATTAGAAAGGAGATTAAAAGATATGAGTAACCCATCATTAAGTCGTTCGGAATGCAATGTGTTGCGAGGCCTTGCCATCATCGGCATATTCCTCCACAACTATTGCCATTGGCTAGGTCCTATCGTCAAGGAGAACGAGTATCAATACTTCCAGCATAACGTGGATTGGTTCAATCAGGTATTGGTCAACCCCGACCTCAGTTTGCCATTCCATCTCCTCTCCTTCTTCGGACATTACGGTGTGCCCGTCTTCCTCTTCCTCAGTGCCTACGGATTGGTACTGAAGTATGAGGCGAAGCCGCATTTAGAGAATGCCACACAGTTTGTTGGTATCAATGGCAAAAAGTCCTTCAACTGGCGAGAGCCTTTGCAGTTCATCCGTTATCATTATCTGAAGCTCTTCAAGATGATGATTGTGGGATTCGTGGCTTTCACGATGCTCGATGCCATCACACCGGGAGCACACAAGTACCACTTCCTCGACATCGTGGCGATGCTCGGCATGTTCAACAATGTATTGCCAGAACCCGACCACATCATTTGGCCAGGTCCCTTCTGGTTCTTTGGTTTGATGCTGCAACTCTATATCGTCTATCGCCTCTTCATCTATCGCCGCCATTGGGGATTTACCGTAGGACTGATGGTCATCTGTGTGGCGATACAGTTGGCGTTGGGATTCGACAACCCAGAGAGCGAGGCGATGAACCGCTATCGCTACAACTTCATGGGAGGAATGCTTCCTTTCGGCTTGGGCATCCTCTATGCTCGATATGGTGAGAAGATACTCATGACTTTCCACCACAACGCAACCAATTTCTTCGGCATCATCTTCTGCTGTTCCATCATCTATAGCCTCAGCGGAAGCATGATCGGCTGGACTTTCGTGCCTCTCTTCATCTGTCTGCTGAGCGTATTGACCGCCAAGGTGTTGTCGGGAGTCAACTGGCTTTCGGGCATCAACAAGGTCTTGGAATGGATGGGTGTTATCTCAGCGGCACTGTTCGTCTGCCATCCTATCACCAGGAAGATATTCATCCCTATCAGTCGTCAGGGCGACCTCTATGCCGGCTTGCTGCTCTACATCATCTCTAGCATCTGCCTCGCTTGGTTGTTTTCTCAACTTATGAAAAAGATTCCGAATCCACAAATGAAAAAATAGCAATGAAGAAAGCACTCTAGAAGTAAGACACCCCGAAAGCTAATGTCTTCAACTTCTTAGCGAAGCGATAACTTCTTTAACTCCTCTTATTTATGAGATACAAGATAAAAGATATAGAACTGGCGAATATCAGCCGATTTCGTGGTGAGTTGATGGGAGCAGCGATGCTCTTCATCATCCTTTTCCATGTAGGTTTGCCACGAGAGGATGCCTTCTACGGCTTGCGTCGAATGGGCAATGTGGGAGTAGATATGTTCCTCTTCCTCAGCGGCATCGGCTTATGGTTCTCATGGATGAAGAATCCCGATACAAAGCGATTTTTCATCCGTCGCTACCTCCGCATCTATCCCGCTTGGCTCATCATCGCCAGCCTCTTCTACATTCCCCGTTTCCACGGAGGAGACACCTGGGCTTGGGTCAACCTCTTCGGAGAGATTTCCATCAACTGGGGGTTCTGGCTGCATGACGAGCTCAACTTCTGGTATATCCCAGCTACGATGATGCTCTACCTCTTCGCTCCTGGCTATATGGAACTCATCAAGCGACACCCCATCTACCGTTGGCTGCCAGTGGTGATGGTGATGTGGTGCATCCTCGTAGAGTATGTCACCCCTATCCATCAAGCCGTTGGGCATCTAGAAATCTTTTGGAGCCGAGTGCCCATCTTCTTCATCGGCATCAACATGGGAGAGATGGTAAGGAGAAAGGATACACTCGACGGGGCGAGCATCTGGATGATTTGGCTGATGTTTCTGATGACACTGCTCTCCAGCATCTTCCTGGAACAAGTGAAGCACGGACAGTTTCCGCTCTTCCTGGAGCGAATGCTCTACATTCCACTCACCGTAACGACCATCCTCCTACTCAACCGTGTATTCCGCCGCACCCCGAAATGGGTCAACAAGGCATTCATGTTTGTCGGCGCACTGAGTTTGGAGTGTTACCTCATCCACATCCACTTCGTACTCGATTACATCGAGAAGTGGCATTGGACTTATTGGCCCACCTTCCTCACCTGTGTCGCCATCACCCTACCTGCCGCTTGGGTATTGGCAAAACTTGTCGGTTGGATTTCCCAAAAGCTAGCAAAGTTATTAAAGGTATAAATACATGAAAGAAATAGATAATATAGAAAAGGATGCAAGAGGCTTCTCTGCCTTGATGCGCTTGATTCGTCCGAAACAATGGATCAAGAATGGATTCGTCTTTGTTCCACTCTTCTTCGGTGGCGAATTGTTCAACACAGAAGCATTGTTGGCTGGACTGATTACTTTCTTCGCCTATAGTTTCGCAGCGTCTAGCATCTATTGCTTCAACGACATTTATGACGTGGACGCCGACCGCCGCCATCCTGTAAAATGCCATCGTCCGATAGCATCGGGAGCCATCTCCATCAGGTTGGCTTATATACTGATGTTTCTGATGTTTACGCTCTCCGTAGGCATCGGCAGTTTGCTAAAGACCTGGGAGGCGGTAGGAGTCATCCTGTTCTATTGGGTACTCAATCTAGGTTACTGCACCAAGTTCAAGCAGTATGCCATCATCGACGTGTGCATCGTGGCATTCGGTTTTGTGCTCCGATTACTGGCAGGCGGTGTAGCCACGGGAGTCGTATTGAGCAAGTGGATCGTGCTGATGACCTTCCTCATCACCCTCTTCATGAGTTTTGCCAAACGACGTGACGACGTGGTGAGAATGGAGAAGACAGGCGAGGCACCTCGCAAGAATACGAGCCGATACAACCTCACCTTCATCAACCAAGCCATCACCATCACCGCCTCCGTCACCTTGGTTTGCTACATCATGTACACCGTGAGCCCAGAAGTCTGCGAACATTTCCATACCGACTACCTCTACCTCACCACCGTCTTCGTGTTGGTGGGACTCTTGAGATACATCCAGATAGCAGTAGTTGACCAACAGAGCGGTGACCCAACCAAGATATTGCTCCGTGACCGCATCACCCAGTTCATCGTCTTGGGATGGCTTGTTGCCTTCCTATTCATTATTTATATATTATAGGAGGGAAAATGAAAAAGGAAAAAATATATTGTTTTGATTTTGATGGAACGCTGACCACCAAGGACACGCTCCTCGAAATGATCAAGTTTGCCAAGGGAAAGACTCGCTTTCTCTTGGGATTCTTGCTTTATAGTCCCATCTTGGTTTTGATGAAACTTCACCTCTTCCCTAATTGGAAGGCAAAGCAACTCATCTTCAAGCATTTCTTCGGAGGAATGACCATCGAGGACTTCGATGAGCTCTGTGTGAATTTCGCTATGAAGAACTTGTATCTGCTCCGTTTCCCTGGCATTGCTCGCATTCAAGAAGCACAAAGGAAACGAGAAAGAGTATTTGTGGTAAGCGCCAGCATCGACAATTGGGTTCGCCCTTTCTTCGCCTTTCAGAATCTAGACTGCGTCGAGGTATTGGGCACCCAGATAGAAGTTGTCGATGGCAAGGTGACCGGTCGGTTCCAAACCAATAATTGTTATGGAGAAGAGAAAGTGCATCGCATTTGCGAAGCCCTTACCCAAACAATAGAGAACGGCAAGGGAGCCTCCACCCTCAGCTTCGACCGAACCCGATACGACATCGAGGCTTTCGGCGACAGCCGGGGTGACAAGGAGATGTTGGCTTTTGCCGACAAGGGGCATTACAAGCCATTCAGACAATAGCCATCCCACAGAACAGCCAATGGCCTTGCCCATAATGAGTATTGGGGGATGGTACAGAGCGAAGTAGTGGCAGATGACTTGTTTCATGAATAAGGTCAAAACAAAAAATTATGTTAAAATTGAAAGAAAAGAGACACTAATATCGAAAAAATCGCTATATTTGCATTTATTCTTAGACCTTATAACATATTTATAACCATAAACAATTGAGCAATTATGAAAAAGTTCTTAGCGATTATTACGGGGTTAGTTAGCATCCTTGCAATGACTTCATGCAGCAATATGTCAGAACAAGACATAGAAAAAGAGATAGCCTCTGGTGTTGTCTTAGTGCAAAACCAAAGTTATTATGAAGTTGACTTGTCTAACGGTGCAAAGATATTTTTCTCAAACTTTGACGAAAAGGAAGGAATCAATGGACTCGCTACAGACGAGGATTCTGTGGAGGTGTCAACTTCTTACGGAACAGGCTTTTTCATTTCGGAAGATGGCAAGATTGTCACCAATGCTCATGTTGTTTCCAACACCATCGAAGACAAGGACGTAAACAAATCTGTAGCCGAAATTATTGAGGCACTAAAGGACATAACACTTTCTTCCTACAATGAATACCAAGAAAAGCACGAGACGGCAGTTAACGCTTACAATTACGCCAACTATAGTGACGAGGTGTCATACGAAGACTTTTACAAGCTACGTGACATCAAAGACGCTTTGGAGGAAAAATGTGAAGAATATGCAGCAACCTATGAAGCTCTGAGCAACATCAATCCTAGCGAGTCTGACATTAAATACCACAATAAGATAAGCATTGCTTACAATGACACTTATGTAACCTCCACAACCGACTTCTCGAGTTGTGTAGTTGCCAAACTTGACACGGAGCACGACCTGGCCATCATCCAGTTAAAGGACAAGAAAACCCCTGAGGACAAATATATATTTACCGTTGAAGAGGAAGATCCTTTAGAAGTATATAATTTGAAGGAAAACATAACTAAGAAAATCAGTGAAGACAAGAATAGCAAGCTCTTTATGATGAGTTTCAATCTTGGTCCAACTCTTGCAATGACCAAAGAAGGCATCAAGTCACAATTCAATAGCGGAACCATCAGCCAGCGCACAGACGACCGTCTGATGTATTCCATTCCAGCCCTTCCTGGCAGTAGTGGTTCACCAGTAGTCAATCTACGAGGTCAGTTGGTGGCTATCAATTATGCAGGCATCAATACTACTCAAAGTTTCAACTATGGAATTAGAGTCAAGCATTTGAGAAACCTGATTATGAAATAAGGGTTTACCACTTATATCGTTACTGATTTAAGAACGAAGATTATGCATAAAATATTTATCTCTTATTCAAGACAAGATTACGCCGCTGTCGTACAACTTAAGGATGAAATCGAGAGTCTTTTAGGTTATGGAAGCTGTTGGATAGATTTGATAGGGATTGAAAGTGACCGTCAATTTGTCGATGTCATCATTGATGCCATTGACAAGGCTGTGATCTTTCTTTTTATGTATTCCAAGCATTCCGAAAATTCCGTATGGACACGTAAGGAAATCAATTATGCCAATAGTGAGAAAAAGAGAATCGTCTTTTTGAAAATAGACGATGCCGAGATAAGTAAATATTACCGGTTTCAGTTTGGTGGACATGACATCATTGACATAGAAGATAAAAAACAGAAAAAAAAGTTGCTGAATGACCTCACAAAATGGTGTGGTCTTGTTTCGCCCAATCAAGAACAAGAGCAGAATCAAGAACAAGAGCCAAGAATGGAACAAGAGCCGGAACAAGATTTCGAGCTAAAAATGGATTTCAACTCAAATATGGCTCATAACCCAAATATGGACCTTAAGCCAAGAATGCATTTTAAAACAAAATTGGAGATAAACTATGCAAAATATATAAACTCCATTTCTAAATGCTTTAGCAAAAATTGGGCTTCATTCACCAATTACGTATCCCATTCCGTCTGTGGAGTAATCATAAAAGGATGCGTATTGATGGCCATACTGGCTTTCGCATTTTTGTTTTTGGGGTGGTCTGCCGTGTTTATACTTGCCAGCCTAGTTTTTGGAGTTTTGTGGTATTCCGATGAAATTCAGAACAAATACCCCAAAGTGGGAAAATACATATTGACTATAAGAAGTTGGAGCGCAAAGTTTTTACTCGGGTTAAATAGTTTGTTTTCTATTTTCTGGTTCTTCACCACTTGGGGGGATTCAGATACCGACTTGCTTTATTTCTATTCCTGCATATTGATATTGAGTGCAGCATTATGGCTATTGATGCAATTGAAGCTAATCGATTTGGGCATAAAAACGAAGAAAGAGAAAATCGCTTACTTTGGCATATTTGTTTTCTTTTATCTATTTTCATTTATAGTTACACTAATTGGCGTCTATTTTAAAACAACATCATGAGACAATTCTACACCTTATTATATATAGTAGCCCTATTCTCTTGCAGCCTTGTTTTCGCATGCAAGAATCACTTTGCACACCTCACCTCCTATCCCATCATGCGTACTTACCCCACAAAATGGATTGAGAAAGGCACGCACGTCATTGACAGAACCTATTGGCTCGACTTTTTCGATACCGACCAAGTGAAGAAAAGAAAGTAAAATGGCAACAAATAATTATATCCAATCTAATGAATACACACAAGACCCTCATAAACAATGGTTTGTCTTGCGTGCCACCTACAATAGGCAGAAAAAGGCATACGATTATATCGTGAGCAAAGGAGAAGTGGCTTATATGCCACTTCATTACACTCAGAAAATTGTCTGTGGCAAGAAGAAAAGAGTCTTAGAACCATATTTACCCCAGCTACTCTTCGTCTATGCTTCCACAGAGAAGATTTACGAACTAGTAGAACATACTCCAGAATTATCTTTCTTAAGCTACTATTTCAATCACTTCAAGACGGATAAAAATGGAAAGAATCCACCCCTCACTATCTCTTATACCTCGATGATGAATTTCATTCGGATTACAAGTATCGACAATGAACATATCAAGGTTGTCGCTCCAGAACAATGCCATTACAAGAGTGGCGACCTAGTAAGAGTTACAGAAGGTGACTTTACAGGTGTAGAAGGACGAGTGGCACGAGTCTCTGGTCAGCAAAGGGTGGTCGTTGAGATAGAAGGACTATGTATTGTGACTACGGCTTATATTCCAAGTGCATTTATAGAAAAGATCACTAGTTAGTCATACCATTTTATAGCGAAATCACTAGTACAGAGTTTCCAAAATAGGATGAAAAGCACCAAAATGATATATTTTCGAAAAAAAATCTCTCAAAAGAGCGAGTTTTTCAGAAATAATTTGTACATTTGCCATGTCGTTCGAGTTCATACTCGTATCAAAAGAATCAACACAATGATTCTTTGCGAAATTGATATACTTATGTACACATTGTCTAATGTGACATCTTTTCGAGGAGGTCTTTCCCTCCTTTACGTAAGATTTATCCCTTACGTCTCCTCCGGAATAAATATGAAGGGGTGTCGGTAAGGAATGCCCTAAAAACACTTGAAAAAAATGAAAAATAAAGTTTTTATCAGCCATGCCAGTAGTGATTTTCGTGATAATAATGGCCATATCATCGCAGGAAATGCTATTTCAAAAATCATAAAGACACTAGAGGCAAACCATATTGAACGATGGATTGACGAAAAAGGTTTGATTTCCGCAAAAGGATGGTGCGAGCAATTAAAAGATGCGATTGACGAATGCAATATTGTACTTTTTGTCGCTTCCGAACGAGCTAACAAGTCAATCAATACTGCTAATGAATTAAGTTATGCTTATGAACAAAAGAAGCATATCATTCCTTTTAAGCTAGACACTAGTCCTTACCACAAAGCCATTGCATTGAATTTAAGCAGCTTACATTTTCTCAGATATTATGAAGACCCTAAGAAAGCTTTAGCTGATTTAGTTTCAACGATAAAGGGGATTAATACTCCTACAGTACTGGGCTTTAATGACATTTATATGCCACATATCCCAAAAGAGAAAGAAGTTCAAGGAAAATACTTATCGCAATTAGTGTATGGAATTTTTAAGGCAAATAGCATTTCTAAAAGTTGTGGTCTTATAAAAGAAATTATGAAGTTGACATCTTCTAACTCTAGTGTACTCAATAGTTATTTAGACAAATTGTTGAAAATAGAAAAGACACTAAACTATGACGTGAAAAGAAATCAGATTATTAATCTTATTACAGATTTGTCTGACTTTAACGAAGAAAATACTGAAAGGTTTGAAAAAATATTGTATTACTTATTATTGATGTTCCTATATTATACAATTAACGACCAACGCAGCGTAACGGCAATTCAAAGCAAAGTTAATCTTGTTTTCTTTGAGAGAAGTTTATTTGAGCGACATAGTGATACTATAAATAATGTATTTGACAAAGTCAAAAGAGTTGGTTTCTTGGTCGGAGGAGTTGCCGCTATGATAGGGGGACAAAATGGTGTAGGACGTGCTTGTATTCATCAAGTAACTAACGAAGAAAAATTAAATCTAATGAGCACTTCTTCTGAAATTAGTGACTTAGAGGATTTATTTGAGTCATTTAAAATCGCAGTACAGTCTGTAAGAATTAAATAAACAATTAAACATATATTTTTATGATTACCTCAGCCGAATTTATCCATCCTGAAGATGCTGCTGCACTTCAACAAATGGAAAACATTCCAGGTTTCCCGACCTTAGTAAAGAAAATCTTGTCTTTGGGTTACGAACAATTACAATACGGAGTAAATATGGCTTCAAACATCCGATTGTCGGAGACTCAACTTCCAAAGATATACCATCATCTTCCTCCCATCTGTGAAAAACTAGGAATAGAAGAGCCTGAGTTCTATCTTCAAATGAATCCAATGCCAAATGCCTATACATTTGGTGACAGTAAGATATTCATCACTGTGACTTCCGGACTGGTAGAAATGATGGACGATGAGGAACTGGATGCCGTATTAGCTCATGAATGCGGACATATCCTTTGCCACCATGTTCTATATAATAGTGTAGCCCGATTATTACTTTCTGGCGCAAGTTCTTTAGGATTCATGGGGTCATTGAGTTTGCCAATCCAAATCGCTATGCTGTACTGGTCAAGAAAAAGCGAATTGTCCTGTGACAGATGCGGTAGCGTCATCACCTCTCCAGAGATTGTGGCACGAGTAATGGCTAGATTGGCGGGAGGTCCAAAGAGCTTAACCAACCAAGTCAATATGGAGGAATGGGCAAAGCAAGCAGACAAGTACGATGAGATTAGAACAGGTAATCTTTGGGACAAGACCCTGCAACTATCAGTTACTTTAGGACTCGACCATCCATTTAATGCAGTTCGAGTCAGAGAAATTTTGAAATGGGGTAATAGTGTGCAATATCGCTCTTTAAAAGAGAATCTGAGCAGTAACACAAGTGGCAAGAAATGCCCACATTGCGGCAAATTCGTAGAAGATAGTTGGGCATTCTGTAAGTATTGCGGCACAAAGCTTTAAGTAACAATCATAGAGTAGCAAATCCTTTAAATTTAGATAATTATGTTTTTCAATCAAAATGGCATTTTAAACATAGATGAAGCCATCATGAACAAAGAGTCTTTCAAGAAAATCATGGCTGATGGCATCGTGACAGAAGACGAAATCAAAGAACAATCCGACAAGGTTGTTGGGTTATTCCAAGAGATAGAGAAGAAATACTCAGAGGAGCAGCTCCGTGAAATCAAAGATTTGTTGGCGGAAACCTCCGTTCTCTATGCCGTTTATAATATCTATTCTATCCAATCTTTAAACAAATAAGGTGTATGGCTGCATTTAATACTAAAAAGACTTTGAATGGTTCCTCTGCTTTGATACCAGAGATTGCCAGTCAAGTGGAGAGTTATTTTAAGCAAGAAGGTTACGAAGTTCAAAAAGTGGCATTGAGCAGTGGCGGTTACGACATATCCATCACCAAGGGAGGATTGTTCAAGGCTGTGCTTGGCATGAAAACCGCCTTGAAGGTGACACTGCTTCCCTTAGGGAATAACATATCTTTTGAAGCAGGAGTAGGTATCTGGGGACAGCAGGCTATCCCTACTATCATATCTATGTTGTTCTTTTGGCCAGTTCTCATCACTCAAATCTGGGGTATGATAGAGCAGTCTTCCTTGGATGACAAGGCGTTAGAGATTGCAGAAAAGGTAATTGCAGAACAAGGAGGAAACACAATGTCTTTTGTTTCTAACGAATATTGTTTTTGTACGGCTTGTGGAACAAAGAATCCAATTGGTGCCAAGTTCTGCTGCGGATGTGGTAAAGAATTGTAACATCGAATTCATGACAGACAAAGAAATAGTATCCGCTCTTATCGCCCACGCCCCTCAAGTGACGGCGCTATTCTTTTTCAAGGATTGTCGCCCACTATTCTTGAGCGTCATAAAACGGGTATTTGGAGCACAAATCATTGACTATGACGAAATCATTAGCGAGATTTACATTCTCTTGATGGAGAATGACGCAAAGAGATTGCGGCAATTTCATTTTGAAAGTTCTTTGTATCAATGGCTGAAGGTCACTGCGATAAGACATTGCTTGAAATTGAAATCTAAGGTGATAGATAATAGCAACGAGGAGCCTCTAGATAAAGGAAAGGGAGTCTCTTCTGCGCCAGAAAATTCTTTGGCAGAGATGGATATGGAAACTTTACTGAGAAAGATGAAGAACCAACGCTATGCCTTGGTGATTCGCTTATTAATAGTAGAAGACCTACCACCAGAAAAAGTTGCAAGCCAGCTGGCTGTCAACGTAGATAACTTATACAATATCAAACGTAGGGCGATGGCTGCTCTTACAGAAGTTGCACTTAAAGACAAAAAGCATTATGAGCAATAATAACATAATTATTTCAGATGAACTGTTGTCTGCTTTCTTGGATGGCAACACGTCGGCAGAAGAAACTCTTCAGATTTTGAACGCAGCAGAGAAAGATGACGAACTGAAAGACATCATCCGAATCGCTAACGAGGTAGAAAGCGATGTGACTGTGCTGAAACCTAGCATTGGCAATATTCCTATGACCGCAATAGCTGCGCAACAGAAGAACAACTACCTTTGTGACATTGAATGCGAAGAGTTTGTATTACATCAGTTTGGCATTGAGATTACCCACAAGTCACTCCTCGACGAGGCTTACCGCAATTGCTGGCTGAAAGACAAAGGAATGCCTTTATATAATATAGGTAGATTATTGGAAAAGAATAACCTCTCAGTTAGTCGACGCTACGATTCCACAATAGAAGACATAAAGAGACTTCTTTGTGGTGGAAACCAACTAGTAGCAGTCATTGACAATGCCTTATTGGAAGGAATTGAAAACAACAGTGACAAAACTTCGCCAAACCATGCCGTAGCTATCAGCTCTTTATCAACAGATACAGAAGAAATCACCCTGTTTAATCCTTCTACAGAAGAAGAGTTAACAACGTACAAGGTAACTTCATTCCTACAAGCATGGCAACAATCCAACAATTATCTTGTTGTCGTCAATACCACCGACAAATTTATATATGAGCCATCCCCTATCAGCCTCGATGATGTTACATTGTCAGATGATTTGTCAGAGCTTCAAGAAGCAATAGCAGAGAATGCTCATGAGATTTGGGCAAAAACTCGCACCGATCAGGGTTGGACTTATGGACCAGAGCGAAATGATGTCCAAAAAGAAACGCCTGATATGATACCATATTGCAATTTGCCCGAAAGCGAGAAATTATATGATCGAGAGATGGCGATGCAAACGCTGAAGTTGGTGAAGAAACTGGGATTTGAAATCAAAAAGAAATAATACTTATTATGTCGATATATAATTATTTTTCAAACGGGAACCCTGTACAAGGGGCTATTTTTGGAATTCTATTTGCTATTTCGATCATAGTCATTTTGTATGGATGGGGCCGCAAAAGAAAACTATCGCAGCAATGGCTTTCTGGCAGATACTATGTGCTCCAAATACTAGGCGCATTGCTAAAGTCACATACCTCATACATATGCTGGCTGCTTGTTTATTTAGGTTTCTTTGGTCTGACACCTAAGCTAATCATTCGAATCCACGAAGGCATCTATTCGCCGCCAGCCAATGCACTGATAAAAATTTTGATCATCGCCATATGTTTTATATCATTTGGCATAACAGCCTATATCATAGCCAATTTGAACAAGTTATATAGTTTGCGCCGACAAGAAACAAGAATTACAGTCAGCCAAATCATATTGCTTTCAGTTTTTGGATTATGCTTAGCTGCATCCATATACACTTTGGGCATAGAAAAAGACTCAACAGGATCTATCATCGTCTCAGTCTTTGGAGCAGTTCTTGGTTGGATATTCCAAGATACGATCAAGAGCGTTGTCGCTTTTTTCTATCTTCGAGCCAATCATTTGCTAAAGATAGGCGATTGGATTGAAGTAAAGGAACACGGCATAGACGGTATGTTGAAGAGAATATCACTGACCACTGTGGTGATAGAGAACTGGGACACGACAACCTCTTGCTTCCCCACATACATCCTCCATGCAGAGTGTTTCAAAAATAACCAAAAGATGATGGAAGGACGTACTCATGGACGCCAAATGCTCAAAACATTCATTATAGATACAGGTTGGATTCATGCCTTGACAGAAGATGATGTCAAGAGATTGAATGAAGATTTGAATATCGACACACCTTTCAAGGAGCAGTTTGTCAAAGTTGACTTGTTAAATATTGAGGTTTTTAGGCACTATATCTATCATTGGTTGATGCAGTGCAGCCACGTATCTCATGAACCTCGTCTTATCGTCAGATGGTTGGAGCAAACCAACGAAGGTATGCCGTTGCAGATTTATGCTTTTATCATGGACTCGTCCCTGGCACCTTTCGAATGGCAACAATCGCAAATCATCGAGCATATCATCAAGGCTATGACTTGGTTTGATATACAACTTTATCAAAGTCCTTCCGGCTATGATGCAAGCAATAGTAATATCTATTTGTCACCCAAAGAGGCTGATTACAAAATAAAAAAAGAAAATTATGTCCCATTGTCAAGATAACAACACAGAAGACTTGCTCCGCTTACTACTCCGTTCCGATGGCAGCAAGTTTGAGGAGACCATCGTCAAGAATTGGTATAGGGCAAGGAAATTTGTTCTAGAATCCTTGATTGCAAATAACAAATTCGACAGTAAGATTCGCCAACAACGCAAATTACACATTGTACTAGAAGGAACTTCCGAACTGATGATGTCTGTCGCAAGACAAATTGCGCTTGTAGTTCACTATCCCACATTCAATGACGTTACTGGCAGCTACAGAACGACTATCACCATTTTGTTTGATAAAAACAAGGTAGCAACACCCTCTATACTAGACTTTGTATCAAAAGAAGAGTACTTGTACAACTTATCCCGATATTGCAAATGTACGATTTGGAATGATGGAGAAGAAAAGAGTAAGGCGGTTCACCACGCAAACTCATTTTTGGATATAGAACTAGAATTGATTAGCTTCGATGGAGAAGACTTCAATGAATACAATTCTGTTGATGCCCTAAGAATCAAAGAATCTGACATCACAGAAGCGGAATCGGAAGAGACGATAAATATATCCATGGCAAAGCGTGTCAACATGGTTTACAATGTAGGTATGGATATTGACAACCTTCCGCCTGACGACCCCAATACGGCAGAACGATATGACAAAGCACTTTTCTATTTCTGCTACCAACAGTCCCCTAAAGATACCCAAAAGAAATGGGATCAAATGGGCAATAGTCAAATCGACATAAAGAATAAACTTTCCAATGTTTTCTGTTCAGATTGCTTTCCATCACGATTAATATATATAATCAACGAGAATAAAGAGGAAAAGGATAAAATCATCAACTTCCTCGACTTAGGGAAGTATGTGAAAAAGAAATACCAGAAAGTGGTTGGCATTGTAAAAGACAATATCGAATCTCTTGCCAGATGCGAGCATGCTCGTTGGAATGTAGAGAAGTTACTGTTAGGTTTCCGTCCTTTGTCAGAAAAAGAACATTTGGAAGATGAGCAGTTGTTTGGAAAAGACCGAAAGGATTACCGAAAGGCTCTCAAAAAACGTGGCATCCATATTGACCTCTGCTCATATCGGGATTTGAGAAGAATCAATCCTGGCGACATGAAGTATGACTGCTTCTTGATGATAGCAATGCCAAGGATTATATTGGAATATGAGAAGAATAATCAATAACAAAAATACGATAATAAAAGCTGTTATTGTTGATATTTGCGATAAGAATAACGAATTGAGAAGAAAATTATTGGAGTAATTCTTGAAAACAATGTTTGGATTATGACACAAAAAGAGATTTGGATATTTTTGCCTCATTCTTATGATGACTATGACAGAGTACGTTGTGTGAGAAACATGCTGGAAGATTTCGGTATGCGCCCTATCATGTTTTTTCTTAAATGTCTTAGTGAAGAAAAAGAAATAGATAACCTAATTAAACGTGAAATAGATTGCAGAACACGTTTCATCCTTTGCGATAGTCCTAATGCAAGAAAATCTGATTGGGTTCAAAAAGAAGTAGAATATATTAAAACAAAAGGTAAAGGTATTGAGATTATAGATGTCAATGATACAGATGAGAACATTAAGAAAAAATTATTTAGCTACCAAAGAAAAAATCATTTATACATTTCTTATGCAAGAGAACAACGCATTTTAGCTCAGCAAATTACTCAAAGACTGAGGAAATATGATTTCAATGTTTTCTTAGATATAGATAGGGTCTCATTTGGAATGAATTTTGCAGAGGTAATTAAAGAAGGAATACAACAAGCTATAGGACATGGAAAACTAATAGCATTACTGGGAACAAAGAGTGCTCAATGGACATTAAAAGACCTAGAATATGCAATAAAGTTAGATGTTGATAAAGATTCTATTATTCCTATATTTTTAAATGAGGAAGCAAAAAGGCAATTTGCTGACATGCTAAAAGACTTCTCTTCAATAGACCTTTCTAACATACCTAATGTAACATCTTTACACATCGTGAATTCCCTTTTGCCACTACTATTTGAGTGGGGGGACATTCTGACGTATGCAAATAATTTTAGATATGGTATCGGGTGTCAAAAGGATGAAGAGGAAGCTGATATGTTATCAAGCCTATATGTTTCTGAATTGGAAGAAAAAGATGTAGAGTTTAATGGTCCTGGCTTAGAATTGCGTCTTGCAGACATCTATGGTAGAGGATATGGTGTAAAACAAGACTTAAATAAAGCCAAAGCATATCTTGCTGAAGCTCATCATTGCTGGGGTGTTGACATATCCGCGCAATTACAAGAGCTTGTCAAAGAGCAAAAGTAAACATTTTACATTATGAAGTACAAAGCATTTATAAGCTATAGACGTTCAGATTGTTCGGAACTAGCACAACTCGTCAAACTTGCTATCGAGGAGCAAGGGTATAATGAAGATGATATTTTTCTTGATCTCAACAGCATACATGAGGGAGAATTCCCTACTCATATAGAAGAGGCACTACATAACACAGAATTTTTTATTCTGCTAATTTCGAAAAATAGTTTCAAACACTCGGATGAAAAAGATTACTATCTTGAGGAAATCAAGCTAGCTTTAGAGTTAAAACTACGCATTATACCCGTTTTCTATGGTTCAGTAAATATCAACAACCTAGAAATACCCCAAGAGTTTGTTGACAAAAACTTCAAACTTAAAAATGGCATCTCGTATGTTCCTGAGTATTCTGATGCCTTTAAGCGTAAATTGTCAGAATTTATGAAACCAAATGGCATTTGGAATTTATTGAAAATGCCAACGTTAATATTGACGATTTATGCCCTCCTTACCATTTGTGGATTTGTCATCATGTACATTTATGACAATTACTTTATGCCAGAAAAAGAACTGGTCGAAACGGTCGTTGAAAATGTACAAGTTGATGAGGGAAAATTAGTTTATTTTACTCCCAAAGAAACATTTTCCTATATAACTTCTAGCAAAGAAATCAAGTGCTTTACAAATAAAAACAATCCACTAATCACAAGCACCATAAACTTAGATCAAACAACCCAAGTCGGTTTTTGGACTGTTTCCGTTGGGCTTATGTATGAAATGAGTCGTACAAGACTTAAACCCCATGGAAATTCGAAATCAGTATTAGCCTATGTCGCAGTAGGTGTTTCTGTCGTTGCAGGTTTTGGCTTGGGATGCACGTTGGAAAGAATGGCATTTCCCAAACAGTATTCATCAGCTCTGTTAGAAAAATTACACCAACAAGTTTTTTGGCAAAAGATAATGAATCGCTTATATTTTAAACCCAATATTGAACTAATAGAATAACTATGAAATTGAAAATTAAAGCATGGCATCTTTGGACTTTTTTAATCGTGTCACTTATCGTATGGATTAGATGGTCTGATTACAAAGAAGAAACCTCAAACAAAGCATACAAGGAAATAACCAAAAAACTTTCCGCCTCTATCTCTCTAGATGCCGCTTGCGACTTATGGTCAGAAGCTTATAGCTTTGCTACAGACAATGACAAGAAAAGAGAATGCTTAGGACAACTGATTTTGTGTTACGAACAAAAAGGTGATTTTCTTAAAGCAATTCAAAAACTAGACGAATACGAAGATTTATTCGAAACAAGCACAGCATCAACAATACACAGGGCATTATTATATGCAAAAAAAGGTAATAAGACAAAAGCCAAATCGATTTTAGATAGCATCTCATCTTCAGCCTTCCAGTTTGACGAACCTTCGTTTTTTACCAAATGCGAAGATTTCATCTTTTTAGGAAATCATCAAGATTATTACGACAAAGCATACTTAACTTATTTCCATGAATATATATGTCGATTAATTGCCATCACATACCGAGCTGGTTTGGAAAGCGATAGCATTAAAAGACTTAAATGCTTAAACCAGTTTGAACATTTAGCAAGTATTGACCAACGCATTAAAGAATACAGAGACATTAAGATTGCCAACCATCGAGTTCCAAATTTTTTAATACTGAATCCACTCAACACCCTTCAACAAAACCATCTATATTTATTCCAAAGTCATTGGTTTACAACAGAATCTACTATCGAGGACATTCTTCGCCTGAAATGGGCATTTATACAAATGTATCTTGATGAATATGACAGATGTTATGGATACCAGAAAACAAAATCTCATTTTGCCAATATTTTAAAAAACAACAAGGTTGCATCAGATGGTTATCAAAAATTTCTTGTCGATGCATATATGGCAGCAAACTCACCTAACAGCAAATTCAAACTCAGTTACAATGAATACAAAAAGCTTAATAGAAGTGGCATGGGATGGCTAGTAAGACTTAATCCCACAATACTTGGTGGCACTTCATCAGCATTCATCAATAAAGGGGTAACAAAACCATGCATCTTAATAAGTTGTAATGAATGGCAGATAGGAGACTCTACACCTTTTACAAGAGAAACAGTTCTTAAAGATAAAGGAAAAGTTAAAAAAGTTGTCATACTCAAAAACGACTTCACTACAGATACTCTTTTTATCAAAGAGAATTTACTGGGAGTACAAATTGGCAACAGACTTGTAAACACGATGACTATTGACTTAATACGACATAGTTTTCCGGAAAAATAGGAAATGACTCAACACTTCAAATATTTCGCATTCATATCATATAGTTCCCATGATATTGCATGGGGTAAGAAACTGCAAAAGAAGCTGGAAGGATACCGAATGCCTTCCACCCTATGTAGTGAGCATGGTTGGCAACGCAATCCGATAAAGCCGGTATTCTTTGCTCCTACAGACATACAACCAGGAGATTTGGATGAAGAGCTAAAGGAAAGACTGAAAGCCTCACGAAATCTCATCGTGATCTGTTCACCTCATTCTGCCAAATCTGATTGGGTCGGTAAGGAAATAGCATTCTTTCATAGCCTCGGACGAGCGAGCAGCATCCATTTCTTTATTGTTGATGGTATTCCTCATAGTGTCAATTCTGAAACAGAATGCTTCAACCCCATCGTCAAAACATTGGAAATTCCAGAGATACTTGGGGCTAATATCCATGAGAAGGTTTTCAAGTCTCCATGGCTAAACCGAGAACGAGCATACATACAACTTATTACCAAACTTCTTGGAGTTGAATTTGATAGCATCTGGCAACGCCATCGCCGTCTGCTCAGGCAAAAGATTGCAATATGGTGTTGGGGAGCATTTGCTGTACTCGCTGCTTTGATTGGAGTTGGAATAACTAGCCAGCCGATTAATGTTGAGGTTTCGCTAAATGAAACAACACCACACAATAAGCATTTGCCACCATTAAAAGATGCTATCGTAACACTCAGCCTTGACAATGAGACTAAGACTGATACCTTACCTTCACTTGATAGCAAGGCTTTATTTGCCAACATACCTCATAGTTTTATCGGCAAAAGGGCTTGTGTAAAGATAGAGTGCAAGGATTGGTTACCTGTGGATACTACATTTATTCTGACAAAGAATCCGGTCATAAACATTGCTCGTAACCCGGAGTGCTATGGGAATGTAAGATTTCTGTTTTGGAATCTGGAGAAAGAAAAGGGTATGGGAAATGTGAAGGTCGAGATTGCTGGCCAAACATCCACCTCTGATGCCAACGGCAATGTAAAAATGCAGATTCCTCTAAAAAATCAAAGAGAAAAGTATCTAGTATTATGCAATCTTGATTTAGATAATAACATCCTCGTAATGCCAACTACACAAAGTACAGCATTGATAGTAAAAGAATAAAGATGAAAAAAATAGTTTCAATAATAACAGTTCTGTTGGCTGTACTATTTGTACAAGCACAGACTATCACACAAAATGGTGTATCTTATCGCTATAATGGCAAGAATCCTCGTACCCCTATTGGTGGTGTGTATATCAAACCTGTAACTGCCGACAATGGCGTGGTAAGTAACGCTTCGAATGGTTCGTTCTCAATAGTTCTGAAAAACTTAAAGATGGGTTCACGCATTGGTAATGTAAAGGTGACAAAGCAAGGTATGATGGTATTTAACCAGCAGGCTGTTGACGAGTGGAATGTCCGCAAAGATCCTCTCTGCTTGATACTTTGCGATGCCAACGAGTTTCAGAAGCAAAAGAAAAACTTGATTGCTATTGGTGAAAGACAAGCAAAAAAGAAATACGACAAGAAATTAGCTGAACTCAAAAAAAGGAATGAGGCTCAGCAACTTCAAATTGATGATTATTATAATAAACTGGACTCCTTAGAGAAGGAATACCAGAATGCCTTGAAGCACATGGATGAATATGCCGATGTGTTTGCCCGCATTGACGAAAGCGAGATTGATACACTTGCCCAGCGTGCCATCGAACTATTCAACAAAGGTGAAATAGACGAATCCATCCATCTGTTTGAACAAGGAAACTACATGAAGAAGTTGGATGATGCCTTGCATACCAAGGCACAGGCTCAAAATTTGAGGAATGTCGCCGATTCTGCCGAAGCGCTTGCGGATAAAGATATAGAGGAATGCGTCAAGAGCATCAAGGCACAAGTTTCTGCTTATCAGGTAAAAAATGATTATGAAAAAGTTGGAGAATTGCTGAAAGGGATGGCAGACAGGCTCCAAACATTAGATGCAATAGGTTCATATTTGGATTTCTGCAATCATCAAAACAAATTCAAAGAAATAGAGAAGTATTCAAATACCTTTCTTAAGATAGCGGAAAGTGTGCCAGGTCAGCACAAGGAGATTCTTCTAGTAACAATATATTACAACCTTGGGGTATTTTATCAAAAAAACCAACGGTTCAGTGACTGCGAGGCAATGTACAATCTTGCATTGGAAGCCTGCTATCGTTTATCTAAGGAAAATTCCGAAGTATATCTACAATATTTAGCTTCTGTTTTCAACATCTTAGGAACTCTTTACCGTTCCACTCAACGATTCAGTACCAGTGACAATATGTATAAAGCGGCATTAGAAATTCGAAAACAATTGGCTAAAGACAACCCAGAAGATTACGAGGCCGACTTAGCCGATTCTTATAACGACTTGGGAAATCTTTATTGTGATACACAACGATTCGACTCTTGCGAGATTATGTATAAGGCAGCATTAGAAATTCGAAAAC
>ERZ1023641.52-NODE-52-length-57419-cov-22.907642_pt1 | contig 57419 bp, 98 predicted proteins | sample MGYA00380335_ERZ1023641 | MGnify/ENA primary metagenome ERZ1023641 (study PRJEB33179, sample SAMN07448970) | human gut metagenome | biome: Human-gut; feature: Human associated habitat; material: Faeces | host: Homo sapiens | place: India: Bhopal | collected... | reverse complement strand
TACAGATTCTGCTAACAACCTCCTCTACCCAAGTCTATTCTTCTGCAGCGTCAGAAGTGTTTAAGAGACAGGTAGAAAATACGTTAAAATCTTGAACGAACGAACGAACGAACGAACGAACGAACGAACGAACGAACGAACGAGCTTCCATATGCTTATCGGATGGCAGATTTGTTGGGAATAGAAAGAAGAGCGGACAAGGAAAACAAAGCGTTTACAGATTTGAAGATGGGGAATATCCCTAGTGAAATTCTGAAAGCACCTGTCAGAGTAAAACAGCTATTTGGTGTCAAGTGTGATGAATTTGGCAGTATGTATGACAGGTCAAAGTACTTGTTTATGCTAAATGCGCCGTTTGACGTGTCGGATTTATGCTGTAAAAAGCTTAAGAAATCCCCAGCATGGAAATACCATAAAGACACAGGCAGAGTACCTATTACAGCTCAAATGGCAACAGAGAGCAAACTGAGAGCTTCGCAGTGGGTGAAAAATGGTTGCAATGGGTTCAATCTAAAAATTCCAACAAGTAATCCTATGAGCTTTTGGACAGAACAAGATGCATTACTTTACATTAAAGAAAACAGTCTGCCAATATGTTCGGTTTATGGCGAAGTGGTTACAGATTATGAAGCTATGGGGCAATGCGAAAATCAGATGTCGTTTGCGGATTTTGGTCTTTTTGATAAGGAAAGACCATTGCTGAAAACCACAGGATGTCAAAGAACAGGCTGTGTACTTTGCGGATTTGGATGCCATTTAGAAAAAGAAAGCAGATTTTTAAGACTGAAAGAAACGCATCCTAAATTTCACAATCTGCTTTATGTCCTAAAAAACAATGGCGTGACATATGCAGAAGCTATTGACTGGGTAAATGAACACGGAAATATGAATATTAAGTATTAAAGGCAGTTACGATTTTATGTAGAGGTGAAACAATGAAGCACTACAAGCCAATTAAATGTGTAGTCTGTAGCAAGATATTTACACCGACCGCAGCTAATCAAAATACGTGTTGCGAAGCGCACAGACAGCAGAGAGCTACGGAATTAAGAAAAATCAGAGAAAAGAAAAGACTTAAAAGAAAGCCTGTTAAGAAAAACAAGCTTGCGGAAATCTGCGAGATTGCTAAGAGTAAGGGCATGAGCTACGGACAGTATATGGCAGAACAATATAAAAAGGAAGCGATGATAAGATGAACAGCAGAACTATAAGTGATATAGAGCCAATCGAAAGACAATGTGTATACGAGGACAACAAGCTGTGTAACAGCTCATGCCGATACTCAAGTACTTGTATACACGGTGCAAGCAAAACCGAAGAATAGGAGATAATAGGTCTATGAAGTTTTCAAAGCTGACTAGACCGGAACTTGAAGAAATTTTGAAAAATGCCAATTTTACCGATGAGGAAGCGGAAGTTTTTAATCTGTTAGTTGCTGATAAAAGCCTTGAAGAGGTATCACAGAGACTATTAATTTCAAAAACGACCACTTCCCGGAGAGTGGCAGACATTAAAGAAAAGATAGAAAGGAGTCGGGCGATGATTAACAAAGTGCCAATATGGGAAAAAGTAACGCTGACGATTGATGAGGCTGCGGAATACAGCAACATCGGAGTTAATAAACTCCGAGAAATAACAAACAGCCCGAGGTGCCAATTTGTTATGTATGTCGGAAAGAGACGATTAATCAAGCGAAAAGAGTTTGAAAAGTATATCGCAGAGACGATAGAGATATAATCAAATGTGGACTTATGGAGCCTTATGTGATATTATAATAAATTGCATAAGGCTTTTTCCATAAGTGAAAGGAGCGAAAATTTAATATGGGAAAGGACTTGAAAGGTAAAGAACTAGGCAGAGGTATTAGTCAGAGAAAAGACAAGTACTATGTCGGCAGATACACGACAAGGAACGGAAAGCGAGTGCAGAAATTATTTGCAAAACTACAAGAGTGTAAAAAGTGGCTTGCTGATGAGCAGTACACTGATGAGCACAGCAATCCTGACTTTCCGTCTGACATGTTGGTTGACGCATGGTTTGACTATTGGATAAGCGTTAAGAAGCGTACAGTAAGACCGAACACACTAAGGAACTACACCGAGAGATACAATCGCAACATAAAGCCTGTTATTGGAAATAAGATACTGCGAGAGGTTAATACACTCCACTGTCAAAAGATAATGACTAATATGGCTGACGAGGATTACAGAACGGCAACTATATATCAGACACGCATAGCGCTGTACAATATGCTTGACTATGCATATCAAAGCGAGATTATCCCCAAAAATCCATGCAACCGCATGGTGAAATCCGACATCGGCAAGGAGTCCTCAAAGAAAGAAGCATTGACGATTGAAAATCAGAAAAAATTCTGTGAAGCTATCAAAGGTACATCATATGAGTATCAATACAGATTTGCCTTGCAGACCGGACTAAGGACGGGCGAGCTTGTGGGGCTTAAATGGGAAGATGTAGACTTTAAAGCCAAAACAATCAAAATCGTCAGGAGCTTAGAGTACAGGCATTCAACAGGTGAATGGCGAGAGGGACCACCTAAGAGCAAATCGGGATATAGGACAATTCCACTCACCGATGAAGCCGTATCACTTTTGAAATTGCAGAAAGCCAAAAATGCTTCATTCAAATTTATTGACATTCAATGGAGAGACAGAGTGTTTTTGTGCAAGACCGGGGCACCGGTGAAAAACAGCACATATGATACCGGAATCTACAAAGCGTGTGACAGGGCAAAGATACCGAGATTTTCAATGCACGTATTAAGACACACATTCGCAACAAGATGTATTGAAGCCGGTATGACTCCGAAAACCCTACAGACAATTCTGGGGCACTCGAACATAGGTATCACGATGAACCTTTACGTTCACACGACAGACGAGCAAAAGAACTTAGAAATGGACAGAGTGGCAGAAGCACTCAAGGTAATATAAAATAATCAAAAATATAGTATAACCGATTAAATTGGTACAGAATTGGTACATAAATCAAAAATAGAAAGGCAAAAATCCCTTAAACAATGGGTTTTTGAGTAGGTAAAATCAAAAATGAAATTAGGCATCGTTGCTACGAGGGGTATTTAACATATTTCATTATATCCTCACGAACCGCAACATACCTCAATTTTACGATGTTTCACATGAAATCTTAATTTTATATAATTCGTTATATATTCACATAAATAAACAAAAAATGGTACATTATTGGTACATGAATGGTACATGGAAAAACCTTATGCATGACAATAATTAGAGAAGAACATGGAAATGCTCTTCTCTTTTTTTATGCCACAATTTAGGCATAAGGAGATGATGTTATGTTTGACGATAGTGTAAGAGAAAAAATATTTGCAAAAAGTGAGTTACAAAAAATCGACTTAATGACATTATCCCTTGTCATTAAAGCGATAGAGGAAGTTTTGGAGGAAAACAAAGATGAACATGCCGTATCAGCAACCAATGATGAATTATACACCTAATTATGGAGCGTATCAGTATAACCCAATGGCAAGCTATCAGAGATACCAACAGCCCGAGCCGACACAAGGCATAAGTGGCAGAGTAGTGCAGGCAGTTGAGACTATTAATCCCAACGAGGTGCCAATGGACGGCAGTGTAGCATTTTTTCCAAAACAGGATTTAACAGAAATATATGTCAAGGGCTGGAATGCTGACGGAACAATTAATACGATTGTGTATAAGCCTTATACAGCCCCTAAAGATAATCAGGCAGTAAATTCTATGGTTAATACAGAAAATACTAAATTTACCCTATCAGACGAAAGCACACAACTATTCCTGAATAAGTTCGAGGAATTATCAGAGAAGATAGAACAGTTGGAAAATAGATTTGATAAATCTTTAGGAACACAGAGAAAAACATCAAGAACTCAAAGTAAGGGCGGTGATGAAGAATGAATCAGCAGTTAATTCAAACTATAAATCAACTTAAGTCAATTCGGAATCCACAGCAAATGGCTATGAATTGTTTACAACAGTCGGCACAGTGTGGAAATCCTATGGCAAAAAACTTGCTTAATCAGATAAACAGTGGAAACACACAAGGTGCAGAGCAAATTTTAAGTAATTTTATGAATACGCAAGGAATAAACCTTAATGATATTAAGGGAATGATGAATTAGGACATTTTGGGTTGTGCGCACATAATGACCGGTTATCCCATTTGTTAATAAAATAAATGGAGGTAAACAAGATGTTTAATTCAAACGGAGTTAGTCTCGCAGATATTGCCGCAGTAACAGGCAATAATCGTAATAACGATGGTATGTGGGGCGATGGTGCATGGTGGATTGTAATTCTCTTAATCTTTGGCTGGGGAAATAACGGCTGGGGCGGTTTCGGTGGAAACGGCAACGGTACAGGTTATACAGACGCGGCTATTCAGAGAGGATTTGACAATCAGGCGGTTATTTCAAAACTTGACGGATTATCAAGTGGCTTATGTGACGGCTTTTATGCCATGAACAACAGTATGCTCACAGGTTTCAATGGTATCAACACAAATATCATGCAGACCGGCTACGGCATACAACAGGCAGTAAACGCTGATACAGTTGCCAATATGCAGAATACCAATGCTTTACAGTCACAGATTGCTAACTGCTGCTGTGAGACAAGAGAAGCCATTCAGGGTGTAAACTACAACATGGCAACTAACACTTGTGCTTTACAGAACACAATGAACAATAATACAAGAGATATTATTGACAGCCAACAGGCGGGAACAAGAGCAATCCTTGATTTCCTGACAAATGACAAGATTGCAACCTTACAGGCAGAGAACAATGATTTACGCAGAGCTGCTTCACAGGATAGACAGAACGCACTTCTGACTACTACAATGGCAGCGCAGACAAATCAGATTATTGATGCAGTAAGACCTACACCGGTACCATCATTCCCAGCAAGTAATCTTTACGGATATGCTTACGGATGTGGTTGCAACACCGGCTGTAATTGCTAAAACTGAATAATTGAGTATCTTAATTGAGTTAACTCGATTATGTCTGCTAAGCAGTATTACTTATAACCCAAGGGCAGACTATAATGTTTGCCCTCATTTTTTGAAAGAGAGGTAAAGATAATGGAAATAACAGGAATTGCATTACAGACTGTTTCAGCCGGAGAAGATGTGGCATTTACAGAGACAGCCGTAAACGGAACAAAATGCATCGTACACAGGACCGGAAGTGGAATCATAAAACTAAGAGGTATTACAAATCAGTGCAAAGCTAGATTTTTAGTATCGTATAGTGGCAACATTCAGATACCGACAGGCGGTACTGTTGAAGCTATTTCACTTGCCATTGCAGTAGACGGAGAGCCTTTACAGTCAACAAAAATGGTCGTTACACCTGCCGCAGTAGAGAATTTATTTAACGTCTCTGCGCAAGCCTACGTGGATGTACCTTGTAACTGTTGCAGTACTGTAGCGGTGCAGAATACATCAACACAGGCTATCGAAGCGCAGAATAGTAACTTAATCGCAGTAAGGGAGGCTTGATGATATGCACAAATGGGCTAAACAGATAATGGAATGCGTCAAGGCTAAAGTTGACGGAATTGGAATTGACAATTTTGAGGGGCAAAACCTTGACGATTTAAAGGATTTTACCGAGATTGTTAAGAATATCGTAGAATTTGACAAGGACTATCTGATTGTTGAAGCTATGGAAAATTCAAGAGACGATTACAGGAGATACACCGAACCGCCATATTATCACATGCCGGTAAATTACAATGACATGGAGTATATGCGTGACATGGATAAGAGCCGAGGTAAGATGTACTACTCTGAACCGATTGCACCACATGTGAGTGAAAGCAATTATGACAGGGCAAAGAGACATTATACCGAGACAAAAGAAATGCACAAAGGAGCCACTACAGAGGACAAAGAGCATAAAATGAAAGCCCTTGACATGTATATCCGTGAATTAAGCGGAGATATATCGGAGCTTTTAAATGACATGACACCTGATGAACGCAACCTTTTGCGCACCAAAATGAGCAATCTTGCGTCAAAACTGTAATTATTAAGGCTATGGGTAGTAATGCTCATAGCCATTTTTTAAAGGACTCGATTTCGAGGAGTTTAAATCAGAAAGGGGTATACAGATGTTTATTAATGTTAATGATACATTGTGGCACATACAATTTAAAAAGCCCACATCAAGCGAATTAAGGCGGTCTGACAGCACAATAAGCCTAGGAGTGACCGACAATACAACCAAGACGGTAACGATAGCTGATAATGTGTCTGATTACATGGCCGACAAGATACTATGTCACGAGCTAGTGCATGTGTACTCATTCTCATATGACTGTGACATTGACATAGAGACAGAAGAAATAATCGCAGACTTTATGAGCTTGTACGGACGGAATATTGTATACACGGCTGACAGAATATTTGATTTATTGGAGCAGAAATATGGATAAAATAGATAAACTATTAGAATACATACACCGGACTAACCCGGAAATGACACGGCAGAAATTGATTGAAGAACTAGGAGAGAGCGACTACAGTGCTAAGAGCATTTATTTTTTGGCGATTCAAAATTCAAATTTCCAAAAATTTTAGGATGAAAAAAGTACCCCCCTACCTTTTGACTTTTTCGATTTCAAAAATCCGTTCGCAAAATTTTGCAAAAACTTGTCGAGAACTTGCAAAGAACTCGCACCGCACTTTAATTGAGTGAAGTTTTCTGAAAATTTAAACATTTTCCATGAGTTGGTGTGCCTAGTTCGTAGCATGTCACACTTGGCACGGCTTGACGGCTTGAACCTCTACAGCTATATCGCAAGACATTGTAAACGGCTTGTTTTACGGCTTATTATAGCATACTTGATAAAATCCACGCTAACACGTTTAAAAGCCCTTAAAACGTCAAATACACGGCTTTAAATGTGTATATCATAAAATCATAATCCACTTTTATTAATTTGTCAATGTACGAGCGCCCGGACTTATAGCCGGATAACTTGAATCAAAAAAAATCAGTTGCATAAGAATAATGTCAATGTTATAATTGAGTTGTCAGAAACAATTATAAACTGGCTTAATCGACATTGTTCTTTTAAGCACTGACCAAGTACATTGTGTACTTGGTTTTTCTATGCTAAGCTGTCTGTATTAGCTTTTTAGCTCATTCAGGCGCCCCAATATTCGCCACATACCTAATAATGGCATACAGAGCGCAAGCACACTAAAAAGGGATATAGAGATATCCCTAGTGGTAGCGTGTGATATATTTTCCGGCCACGTAGTCACAAAATAATGTGACCGGGTGGGCATGCGCATGTTTTTCGACGACTTGCAACCATTCACCCGACCTTTGAACCGTAATTTTAAGCTCGTGTGACTCCATCCATTCGATGTGATCATACTTGATATAATTAAAATCACTTATTTTTGATACTTCATAGCCTAGCGCCTGAACACGCTTATATATTTCCTTTTTCCCCAAATATTCATATTTTGGCATAGCCTCACCCCCTAACTATAGCAAGCCTTAATTATAGGGCTTATATAGTTCTCGTGCTGTAGATAGTTATTAAAAGCCGTCCGCCGGTATTCCTTGCCACTTATGAGCGCGGTTACATCGTCACACGTGCCCGACTCTGCGACAGCTCTAAAAATGTCTGTTATTGCTTTACGTGTGGCGCGCTCACTTGCCTGATAGCCTAATACATCCGTATACTTTCCATTGTAGCGTGCTCTTATTTCACACTCTACAGCGTCAAGCGTGGTTAGTTTGCTATTATCCATTCATTAACCCTCTTTTCTATTCGTGCATGGTTTATAGTTACTTTTTGGCCTTTTCGTGGTCTGTCGTGCGTTAATCTGTTTTTATAGGTGCAATAACGCAAATCGCCTATATATGCATACAAAATATTTATAGTGCGCTGTATATCTTACACACTTTAGCATGTCTGACGCTCGTTGCTCTGCGCTTGCTATTCCCCACGTTTATTAATCGCTCCACTTGTCGCAAGTTCAAATACCACACCGATACGGCTTTACATTGTCCGCGAATGTCTGTATATATGCACTTATGACCACAAAAGCCGGTAGCTCTCAAACGCTCAAAACGTTAATATATGCACTTATAACCGCTTTTAATTGGTAGCCCTCAACAGATTAATATAAAGTCTGAAAAGCCTTATATATAAAGCTAATAGCCGGACTTGCACCGGCTGGAATACCTAATTAGATTGTATCGCTATTAGCTCGCGAGTTTATAATAATTCGCGTTGTATATCCTCTTATTCTGCTAATTTATCAATCATAATTTTTACTATTTCTAATGCTAAAATTTGACATCCTTCTTTTGGCAATATTGGATTTTGAAATCCAAATCCTTGCTCATTCGTTAATACTGACGCATTGTTAATTTTATTTCTATTGTTCATTTCGTTCCAAAGTCGTTTTTGCTCTGTATAATATTCTTCTGTTAATGGTTCATTGTATTTCATTTTGTCCACCTCTCTAATAAAAAAATAAAAACAAACCGCCATACCCAATTACAAGGCATGATATAAAAAGCCCGAAAGCCTTTATAAGCTCGATAAAATCTCTCATATTGTGCCCCCTTAAGCCCATGACTCCTCATTGTAAATATTTTCATATGCCGGGAAATATTCCGGGCACAACGCGCAAAAATGTAATTGCATGTTTTTGGCTTCCTTTGATGTCTTGCCGTTGTGCAATGCCTGACAAAACATATTTACGAGTTTAAAAACCATTTTATCGAATTTTTTAAGGCTCAAATAGTCATCTAAATACATTACAGTAAAATAATAACTATATGGGTTACTTTTTATATATAAATCTTTTGCCCTAAAAAGAGACTCTAAAAAGGCTTTTTCATTGTAACTATTTGCGCAAAATTCATAGCCCTTAAAACCGCCATCGAATTTTACAACGCTATAGTTTAAATTATTTCTTTTTGCTATTTTTTCGATTTTATATCTCATATATTTACACCTCTTTAATATAAAGCCGGTGAGCTTGCACCGGCTTAAATGCTAATTACTCGTTGTCGCTGTCAAAATCTAGTTCGTCGTTTTGCTCCATGTCGTCGAGTGCTTCACCGATTGCACTTGATAACAAGTTACATCTAATTGTTACGTCGCACCATTCAAAATCCTCATCGAGAAATTTCTCGCCAACGATATTTTTGCCAATTCCTAAATTTTCAACAGCATCGTTGAGCTCATCTATATTGTCGATAACATAATCTCTAGCCGTTAAGCGGTTCATAGTATAACTACCGCTCGCATTGCCGGTTACGCTGTCGCAAGTCCATAACTTGTCATTTAAATAGCTTTCCAGCTCGTCACGGTCTGAAAAATCAGAAATTGTTATTTCATCGTCAATATAATTTTTTACATCCTCTTTGATTGCTGATAAATAATAGTATTCCATGTTTACACCTTTTCCCACGCATGTTATAATATACGTGCCTTTCAATTATTTTTTGTTTGGTGCCTGTCGTTTGGTTGTCAGCTCTGCGACAGGCTTTTTTATTTTGTTCCTTGCCTTTCGACTTGACTATAAGTTACCATATTATATTAGTAATGTCAATACATAATTGCAAAAATATTGCAAAAATATTTATACTACTAATTAGAATAATATTTATATTCATAATTTCAAAATTATATATAATAAGTAATAAAACAATAATTACAATAATACATGCAATTAATATTGACATAATAATTAAATTATTATATATTTATGAATAGCAATATTATTTATAGTATTATTGCCAGTGAATATTGATATTATTAATTTATATAATGAGGTGTAAAAAATGGATGAAAAGAAAATGATTGAAAACTATAAAAGCAGAGTAAAAAGACAGAATGAAAAAGCAAAAGAGAACTATGACAGAATAAGCGTCATGCTGCCAAAGGGCACAAAAGACCGAATACAAGCGCAAGGGCTTACAATTAATGGATTTGTAAATCAATTAGTGCTGGAGAAGCTGGATGAGCTGGAAAAGAATAACAACGAATGCCCATTCTAAAATAATTGCAATTATGTATTGCATTTATATATTTAATGTGTTAATATAATGTCATAGCAAATAAATAGTTTATTTTATTGGAGGTATAAAGAGTATGAATATTAACAGAATTAAAGTCGATAATTTTTGGATAAGCTTTGATATTGAGAATGTAAAGGCAAAAAGAAACGGCAAGACTTTCGAAGAGGTGCAAGCCGTGGCAACCTACACCAAAGACGGCGAAGAAATAGCAAAGATTTACAAGCTAGGCAATTTTGACTATTGCGCAAAACTCTTAAATAACGATTTTGCAAGAAGCGAGGCAATCCGGATTATTAAGAGCCACGATACAAGCAAATTTAGCCCGTTTAGAGATTAAAAATTAAATATTGCTTTTTCAAAAAGTCGGTTTTTGCGACCGGCTTTTTATTTTATATATATTAATTATATATATGTGTGTAATGTGGTATATATTAATCAATGCAGTAATTGTTATATACCCAATAATCAGTATATTGACAAAATAAGTATATTTGATTATTATTATTTTAATTAAATTAATAAGCGAATGCCGGTTAGCTCGTATCGTTTGGAATTACTCCAGGCGGTGCGGGCTTTTTTATTTTATGATTTTGAGGTGCTAAAATGGAAAAAATTAAAGGAAATATAACTAAACATTTAATTGCTGATTTTGGCACTTTTCAGCTTTATCGTGAGGACTTTGAGAGGGCTATAAATCAGGCTTGCCAAGAACTACAGATTGACGATCTGAAAAGCGAGGGTCAAAGGCCTTGGAAAGCTGTTTGTAAGAGAGTCGGAGAAATTATATTTAATGATAACAGTATATTAAAAGATAAACAGCTATATGATAATACATGTATGTTAACCAACTATAACAGATATAATTATAATATATTAAATAATATATGTGATGAATATATATATATTAGTGATGTATATAACAAACTATGTAGTACTGTAGCATTTAGTAATTGGTGTAATATTGATTGTGGTGTTATAGATAATTGGAGATTGAATAAAGAGTCAAGCCCTAAAAGTTATGAGATTTGGGAAAAATTGCAAGGAATTCGCAAGGATTGTATCAAGGATAGAGCATATGACAATAAATCCCCTGTCGGTGCCATGTTCGTTGGCAACAATGAATTTGGTATGAATCAGCCGGGAATTGGCTACGAAGCTACACAAGCGCGCGCGTTAAGTGCCAACGAATTGCCACAGTTAGGCGGTACTAATAGTCAGAATATTAAAGCATTATCGAGTGATAACATGGTTGATAATGCCAAGTAATTGTATATACAATACACACAATTCTAATCCCTTTATTTACAAGGCCTTGAGGACTGTTGAATTATTACAACTATGCACAAAACAGTTGTTTAGCGAAGAGTTGAAAGCGTAGAAGCGAATTGTATATGCAATAGATACAATTTAAAATGCTTGATGTTTGAGAGCTAAGCAGCGCACGTATTGGGTGCCCTGGGGGTGTATACGAAAAGCGACGAACCGCCCCACTTAGTCCCCAAAATATCCGCCAAAACAAAAAGGCTCTTACCCATACTTTAAATACGCCAAGCAGTATTTATTATTATAACATAAGTTATATATTAATTAAACAACATACACAATAATAATATATATACATACAATTATGATTAAATATTAGTTATATATAATATATAACGGTAAAGGAGCTAACAGAGATGAAATTAACAGGATTTGAATCTAGCAAAATTAATTCCGACATGGTAAATCACCCTAGCCACTACAATCTGCCTAATCGTAAAGAGTGCATTGATGAAATGATTGACATTTACGGACTTAAGGATGTGGCTAAATGGTGTGAGATTACTGCATACAAGTATAAATATCGAGCTGGGCATAAAGGCTCTGTAGTTGAGGATATGAGCAAAGCAGCATGGTACATGGATAAAGCTCGTGAACTTAAGCCTAAGCGTAGATGGGAGATTTTCAGTAAGATTGCTGATAGATACTTACCAATATTCATTAAAGGCATTTTTGCATGGATTATGTTGTTCTGTATGCTTCATGCGATACTCTTTTCTGACCGATGCTCGATGGCTGTCTCGATAGTGTTTTTGGTTATTGCGTGCATAACCGAGTCGGTATTTAAAGAAAATAAAGACGATTAGATTTTGAGGTGTAAATCATGTTTGTATTAAAAATTGCAACAACAGTATGGCTGACATTAATAGCACTTGGAATGGCAAATGCCACATTAAACGTAAAAGTGACAGTTAGTACAAGACTTCTTGGCATTGCGGTAATGTTCGGTCAGATACTTGCCATAGCATTCATGTGGCAGTAAATATAGGGCATTCGCCAAGCGGTAAGGCACAGGATTTTGATTCCTGTATTCGTTGGTTCAAATCCAACATGCCCTGTTCGGGGTTTACTTGGTTCCCCGACATTGGACTTAGTAGTTCCTTTCACCCTCATAGTGGAAAACTGTTAAGAGCCGTCACAAGGCTCGTGAGGGTTTAATCGTGTATAATCCCACAATACACGAGCGTGGAAGCCAACCTGTCGTAAAGACATCTGTAACAGGCAGAGTAGACATATATACCCCCTTTAATTAATTGAAACTAGGGCAACTCAAATTAGTGAGTCTTAGGTGAGGTGCAATTCCTCACATGTCCTTTGCTGTAGGTTTCGCTAGTTCTTTTCCTACAGCGCATACAAATTATATCTCCGGAGGGTGTTGCCACTCCTTAGACTTCACCCTCATTATTGGCATGTAGCTCAGTGGTAGAGCAGTCAGCTATTAGCTGATTTGTCGTGGGTTCGATTCCCAACCTTGCCGATTGTTGATGTGTGGCGAAATGGGTAAACGCTTATCAGTAAGAGCAAATATAATAATCTCGGTTTGAGTGAATCTCGGTGTTGCTCATGTGTGGTTCAAATCCACACCACATCAATTACAACAAACTAGCTCGACGGAGCGAAAAGCAGAACTACGACTGCCTGTTTGTTGTTATTGTTAATCGTAGAGTTGAGCGAACAAGGCGGAACGCTCTTATTATCTTTCGTAGGAGGTAATTTATGACAGTAAAAGATTTATTTAATTCAAAAAACACACTGCAAGTAGATATTGGATTAGCGGAACAAATAGGATTACACAATTCAGTAGTCTATACAGAAATCAAAAAGGCTAAAAAAGAAAACAACATTGATTTGTTTAATAAACAGGATTTAGCTTTTGTTCAAAAGAGGTATTTACCATTCTTTTCGATAAAAACAATACAAAGGTCTTTAGGGTTTCTTCTCGATAAAGGCTATATAACAGCAGATAGGATAAAGCCGGAAGAAGCAAAAGAAATTGTTTTAAAAAACAAACATAACTGCAAGTTTAAATGTGAATGGTGTGGTTGCGGTTGCAATGTTATAAACGAACACCATTATCCAATACCAAAATCAATGGGCGGAACAAAAATTGTAAGGATATGTCCTAATTGTCATTATGAATTTCATTCTTTATACAAAATCAGTAGAGAGGATGGTGTTTAATATGGCAGAAGTTAGAATTAAAAAGGCAGTAATCAGAGAAGATTTATTATCAATAACAAACGATTATAGAAAAGCTATTATTCTCAATCAGTTTATTTATTGGTCTGAAAGAGTTTCAGATGCCGATAAGTTTATCAAGAAAGAAAATGAGATTGCGAAGAACAATGGAGAAGAAGAAAGAGAGCTTTTCTATGGTTGGATATATAAAACAGCCGAAGAATTAGCCGATGAGGTTATGTTAGGTTTATCTGCAAGTCAGATAAGAAGATATATCAGTGATTTAGTGGATATGGGTTATATCTCAAAGCGAAATAACCCTAAATATAAATGGGATAGAACATTGCAATACAGGGTAAATCTTGTAAATATTGCAAAAGACCTTAAAAAGAATGGCTATCCATTAAGTGATTATAGAATTGAAATACCGGAAAATGAAAAATTCAATGCGCATGAGTGCGCAATCAATAATGAGCCAATGGAAAATCAAACACAAGCCGGTGACGAAGCAATACCAAAGAGTACTAACATAGATTACTCAAACAGAGATTATAATTCAGAGATTACAAGAGAGGTACATACATCTGTTCCTGAAGAACAGACGGCAAGAGCCACCCGATGTGATATGCAAGCAAAGAAAGAAGATATGCTCAATAGGTTCTTTACAATCTGCGACAACAGTATTGAAAACAAGACAGTCGGAGAAGTAGTCAAAAACGCATTTTGCAGATATATGAATCTGTACGAAACGTATTTTTGCAAGGTTCACCCAATCTTGACCGATAAGGCTCTGACTAATGTATGTCTGTCGCTTTCTAATGTGACCGATACAGAGCATAATCACTTTGAGGGTACAGATGTTTACCTAACAGATAAAACAGGGCTTACTGGGCTTGATAGAATGGTTAACGAGCATTTCAGACGAACACATAGAAGAGAGACTAACTACTCGATAACACATTTTGCTAAAAGCGATTATCTGCTACAGTTGGCACAAGGCATTATAGAATACTAAACGGAGGTGTAAGCATGGCAAAGGGAGTTAAGACACGAAATATTGATTCATTCCGAGAGGGATTAATGGAATACGCATATGGCAGATGTTCACAGGCACAAGCAGCAAAGATAGCTGGCATGAGCGTGCCGACATTTAGGAAGTATGCCAATATGCATTTTTTAGGTATCCCATTTCCTGACACGCTGTTTAAGGCAAAGGAAGGGTGAGAAACATGTGTGAATTTTGTTGCAAAATAGGAAAATTGGAAAAAATCAAGCAAGGAGCTTTTAGAGGCGGATATTATCCCGAAAAGAATGAAACGCAAATCGTTGAATTTGAAAATGCATTTCATTTATTTTTCGGATGTAGCGACCCTTTTATGTCTGGAATTGAAATAGAAGATATAAAGTTTTGCCCTATCTGCGGTAGAAAGTTGGTGTAGCAATGGCAGAATCTTTAAGTAAATTAGCAGAAAAATGTAAAAGTTGCCCTAAATCTGAAAAATGCGACCATAAAAGAATGGAGTTATGCGCTTTGGCAGATTTGCCACCACAAAATTGTGCAAGTGCTACACAAGGCATTTTGATAGACAATATGTCGCCTGTATTGAGGGAAGAAATAAAAAGCCCTTTAAGTCCATTTAGGTACAAAGACGAATTAGAAAAAGCACTAAATGATTTCCATTTTGGAAATATGTTTATGTATGGTGCTTAGAAAGTTGGTGGAAGAATGAAGCCATTAGAAGAAATATTTTTTAGAGCTTGCGTGAATGAACAGAAAAGAAAATTGCCTTCGAGCAATCGAGAATTGAGCATAAGAACTATTGGAAATATTTTTGAAAGGCTTGGATTCTCATATAAGCAGTTAATGTATTATGTCAGAAAGTGGTGCGACAAGGGATTTTATGATTACGGAGTGACACTTGACTTGGGATGGTTTGAATTTGACAAACTGACCGGAGAATATAAACAGATTTATGATTCTATGACAAGTACGGACGGATGGAAAGATGGAGAGTTGGCAAATTATATTTCAAGAAATTCTTTTAAACGAGATAGAATAACACCACTTGATATTCTGTATATGTACGGATTGGTTTGAAAGGCGGCAGAATGATGGTTACACAGAAAGATGTCCACAATAATATAGTTGTAAATGCAAGCGCTTGGCAGAAAAGATATTTGTCATTACAATGCGGTGGAAGCGTTGAAAAGATAAAGGAAGTCGAACAGACAATGGCTAATATGATTAACGGCATTAGCAAGGCACTTGAAAATAGCGGAACGGATTATTTGAATAAACTTGATTTGTAAGTGAGGGATTTTATGAAACATCAAAAAGAATGGCACACTTGTGACAGATGCGGAAAAGAGATAAAAGTAGGACTGTTGGGTACAAACTCAATCACGAGAAACAGCATTATAAGCACAACCTACGATTTATGCAATGAGTGCATGGAAGATTTTTGAGGGTTTATGAGAAATGAGCAAGATTAAAGAAACACTTCATTGTCTGCGACTTAATAGCAGAATAAGGCACAATATAAGATATGCACAAAGAGAATGGTTCTTTTCGTACTTTAAGCACTTTAGAAAAGATTTAAACATGCCACTACTCAATAGTATTAAGCAAGCGAGAGGAATATCGAAAACTATTTTAGAAAGAGGGTATATGCCGGACCTTATACATGATTCTGTAATGCGTATTAGATATTCAAGGAGATGCAACGCTCGTGTGTGCAAGGCTACTAGGAATGATTAGGGGGTTTATGAGAAATGAAACTGACAGTCGGAAATAGCGTATATGAAATGAAGGCAGAACAATTAAAAGCTGTTTTACATGTTGCAAGTAAACAGGTTCCGTTTGGAATTTATGCGGTCAGCAAAAAAGGCATGGCTATTCTTTTGAAAGAGACCTATTCCACCAATGAGGAGCTGAAAAAGGCTGTTTCTGATTATGCGATGAAAGGATTTAAGGTGTATTACAATGAGCATGGCAGAAGTAATTAAATCAATAGAGCGTGAAGCCCTTAGAGAAGCAAAATCACGCGAAATAGGCGGTTTAAATGGTGAGTCGATAGATTGTTCCACTTTAGAGGATGAACCTATTATTGTGGCAGATAATGAAGCAAATGAGCAAACACTTAGAGCAGCACTATCACAGAAATTTTGCGGTGACATGTCCGGTGGCTATTTAACAAAGACACCATGTATAGGCAAAGATGATTCAATCCCGGAATGGCTTAGAAAAAATGTCGAAAAGAAATTGAGAGATCAATTTAAGGAGTGAGAATATGGAGAACCGAGACACAATTAAGAAAATGGAAAAAGAAGTAATGAGGCTTCAAAAAGAATTAGACAAAGCCACATCGGAAAGAAAAGCATTACAGAACGAGTTTCTTATTTGTGGTAATACGATGAAAATAGATATTCTTGGAACAGAATATAGAATCGAAACCCACAAAGTGTCAGAGGATAGCTACATGGAGGAAAAAGGTCTTGCAGGCTATTGTGAAGAAGAAAACAAGTTGATTGTAGTTGCCGATATGTCCGAAGAAAAATACTTTGTAGGCATGGACGAAAAAGCGCAGGAAACATATCGCAAAAAGACCTTAAGACATGAAATTACGCACGCTTTTCTTAATGAGAGTGGGCTGTCTGATAGTTCAAATCGGTTTGATGGTGCATGGGCAATGAATGAGGAAATGGTTGACTGGTTTGCAATTCAAGCCCCGAAAATCTTTTCTACGTTCAAGAAAATGAATATTTTGTAAACATGCATTACCGACTACGGACTAATTGTAGTTGCTGACCTTAGAAAGATAAAGGTTGATAAAACATAGAAAAGGAGATTGAGAACATGAAGAAGTTATTTGTAAGTGTGCCGATGAAAGGCAGAACAGAGGAAGAAATCAAAGCAAGTATTCAGAAGATGAAAAAGATTGCTGAAATATACGAGGACGAGGAATTAGAGCTTATCGACAGCTACATTGAGGACAACCCACCTAAAGACAGCAAAGAAGCCGTATGGTATTTAGGTGAAAGCCTTAAGAAGCTGGCACAGGCTGATGTATTCATTGGAATTGATGAAGCGTATGATTGGAATGACTGTTGTATTGAAAGAGATACAGCACAAAGATATGGCATTAAAACATACATAGTTTCGGCAAACTATGTAATTGATGATTATAATGCACTTATGCGGAAATTACATCCGGCTGTCCATGATGTATTGCTTTAATAAAATTTTACCGGCTACAGATTGAATGTAGTCGCTACCCTAAAACAATTATAGGCAGAGGTCTATAAGCACCTTTGCTGAAAAAGTGGAGGTGCTTTTCTTTATGGCTAGTCAGAGCCTTATTTCCACAGTAAACGGATATGAAAATTACATAAAGGATAAAGGAATAGACGAGCAAGTAATTAATGCCTATGTAGACGCTTGCAGTGTAGCCATAAATGGCGAGAAAGATATTGAGTATGGACTACAACTTACTAAGAGGGCAAAAGAGCTTATAGAGGACTTCTGCACGGCTAAAACAGGCGGTACAATTTGGGATTTAGATTATTACCATTTCAAGCACGAGACTACACCATATGACTTAGTTAATCACTATTCTGATTTATTCCTGATGGAAGCTCATTATAAGTTCGAGAGCTTTATGATTTACATGGAAAAAAATCGTCCACCATGGGAAAGATTTTATTTGCCGAGAAGAAATCCGTTAAGCAAAGTTGCACAACTCATTCAAGATTTGTACGATGACAAGCTTGATGAGGGCATGGTGTTTTGCCCCGGACGTATCGGAAAGACTCAAATCGTTAAAATGGGTAATTTGTGGTTTGGCTCGAACAGACCTGAGAGGTCAAATCTATATTCAGCATATTCCGACAAAATAACCGGAGGATTTTACGATGGAACATTAGAAATGGTAAACGACCCAACGTACACCTACAAAGATATTTACCCTAAAATTGTAGAGAAAAAAGCTATCACAGACGGAAAAGACCTTACGATAGACTTCTTGCGTAAAAAAACATACCCAACATTTACCATGCGCTCTATATACGGAACACTGAACGGAGCGTGTGACTGTGACGGCTTGGGAGTATATGACGATTTATTTAGTGGTATTGATGAAGCATTAAGCGAGGACAGACAGGCTACAGTTTGGGGAAAGTTTGACAATAACTTTATGCCGAGAATTAAGCCCGGCAAAGCAAAACTGCTAGGAATAGGCACGAGATGGGCACCAAGAGACGTACAAGGACGTAGATTAGAATTGCTTGCAAACAATCCTGAATATAAAAATATACGCCATAGAGAGGTTATAATTCCGGCGCTCAATGAAAACAATGAGAGCAATTTTGATTATCCCTACAAATTGGGATATTCCACATTAGATTATAAGCGCAGAATGGCTTCGTTTGAAGATAATGACGATATGGCTTCATGGTTTGCCCAATATCAACAAGAGCCGATAGAGAGAAAGGGTCAGATGTTCAATATTGATAACATGAACTTTTTTGACCCGGCAGAAATTGAGGGAATAAGACCTGATAGAATTTTTTCGGCAAACGACCCGGCATATGGCGGTGGAGACTTTGTATCAATGCCGATTTGCTATGAGATTGAAAAAGAATACTATATCGTGGATGTTGTGTATAACGATGGCGATAAGGATATAACAATTCCCGAAGTAACAAGCAGAATGGAAAGCCACTTAGATAAGTTTCCGAATAAAACAGCAGAGGTGCATTTTGAGGAAACAAAAACAACATCTGCTTATCGCTTGGAGTGCGAGAAAGTATGGAAAAAAGATTGCTACCCGATATTGACAAGCCATGACCCGGCAGATAACAAAACTGCAAAAATGGACAGAATTAAAAATCATGCGCCGGATATAAGAAAACTGCATTTTATAAAACTCGAAAGACAAACTAAGGAATACAAGAAATATTTTCAAAACGTTCTTTCTTGCACATATGAGGGCAAAATGAAACATGATGATGGCGTGGACTCTACGGCGCAGTTGTGCGATATGATTTTTAGGGAAAAGCGGATAGCAAAGGTTGAAGCAGTACACAATCCGTTCAGAGGAGGGCTTTATTAATGACAAAGGAAGTTTTATCACAGTATTCAGACTTACAAGAGGAAATCAAAGAGGTTAGAAAGAAAATTGCTAAATTGCAAGACGACCTTGAAAAGATAGAAAACGGAGAAAGCGTGATTGACACTGTGTCGGGCGGTATGGGCGGTGCACAGCACTTCAAAATCGAGGGTGTACCATACCCTGAATACGGACGCAAGCGCACATTGTTGTACTCAAGAATGACTACATTACAGCTTTTACAAGACGATTTGCTTGAAAAGACAAACGATGTAGAGGAATTTATAGCAAGCCTTGATGATAGCAGAATGAGAAGAATAATCAATTTTAGATTTTTGGAAAATAAATCATGGCTACAGACGGCATATGCGCTTGGCGGTAAAGCCACAGCAGATAGTGTAAGAATGGAGTTTGAAAGATTTTTTAAGAAAATGTAAGTTTGTTCGTTCGGTTCGCTTAGAATGTGATAATGTGTAAGATGAAAAAAATGTAATTCGTTCATTGCGTAAAATCTCTTTTAGAAATGGCACTCACAGATTGTGGGTGCTATTTTTTGTGAAGCGAGGGTGACATGAATAATCAGAATATTGTACCAACAGGAAAACGAAGTGTAATGTGCCCTCGTTGCGGAAAGCTATTAACGTGGGTAAATAAAAGCGACAAGAAACACCACAAAGTAATGTGTACGCACTGCCGTAAATGGATATGGTTTTGGGCTGACGCGCAAGAATTTCAGATAAAAGAGGTTCCGGAGAGAACTTCTGCAAGTGGCATGAGGTTTTATTGATGTATAGATATGCTCATAAGAACGTAAGACCTTTTTCGGCTGTCTGTCAGAATAATTATGGCAGACAAGTTATTTTCACACGTAAAAGGCAAATCACAAAAAACAACATAATCGAAGAACTAAATAAAGCACTTGTGATTCACGAACAAAACGCTATTGAGATTGAGTATCTTGACAGATACTATCGTGGTGACCAACCGATTTTGTATCGGCAAAAAGTGAACCGCCCGGAAATCAATAACAAGATTGCTGTAAATCTTGCGTATGAGCTTGTCGAGAGAAAAACAGCAGAGATGTGTGCCGAGCCAATCCAATATGTACTACGTGGCACCGATAACCACAAGTCAGAGGAAATCACGCAGCTTAACATCACGATGGACTCGGAGAGCAAACAGGAGTGCGACATAGACATACATCGTTGGAGAAGCATATGCGGTACCGGCTACAGATTCATCGGTAATGACGATGGACAAGGGCAGTTGCTTGATGAAAGCGACTTTTATTTATCTTCCGAAAATCCAATGTATACGTTTGTAGTATATTACTCAAACGGACGTCCGGCATTCTCTTGTCAAATCGGAGAGGACGAAAACGGAGCAGATATTTATTATGTGTTCACCGATAATGAATGGTTTGACATCCGCAACGACAAGATTTATGCAAGCGGAATAAACGGCAACAGAGCAATTCCGGTGATTGAATATCCAAACAATGCAAGGCGATTATCTGACATTGAAATGACTATTGCAATTACAGACGCTATCAACGTGCTTACATCAGACAGAATTAATGGTGTCGAGCAGTTTGTGTCTGCATGGGTGAAATTCGTTAATTGTGAGATTGACATAGATACATTCAGAAAAATGCGACAAGAGGGAGCGTTGGTAGTTAAATCTAACAATGGTTCAGATAACAAGGCTGATGTTGATGTAATGACGAGCGAACTTAATCAGACAGAGGGGCAAGTGGTTTTCACTGACCTCTTTGAAAGATTTTTAAGTATTCAAGGCCTTGCAAATCGTCAGGGCAATACAGGCGGTGACACCGGTTCAGCCGTAGAACTGCGAAACGGACATTACGATGCCGGACTTAGGACGGCTATTAATGAGCCTATTCTTAAGAAATCAGAGAGAATGGCACTTAGGCTTATTCTTAACAGACTGAGAATTAATAAAGGCTTTACACTTATGCCTAGTGATGTTGAGATACACATTAATCACAATAAGCTAGACAACATGCTTGTTAAGGCAGAAGTGCTTGAAATATTACTTAGGTGCGGTATCAATTACAAGAGAGCTGTTAAGACGATCGACATGTTTAGTGATCCCGAACAGGTTACTCTTGAAAGCGCTAAGCGTATGGAAATGTTATTCCCGGAAGAACAGCCGACAACAGCCACACCTAACAATAATAACGATGATAAGACAGCCGATGAATAATTGGCTGTCAATTTATTTTGGAGCTTGATATGGCAGACGAAATCCATGCATTTAACAAAAATGAAATACAAGACATAGATTACGAAACATATTTTGGTGAGATGGATTTATCTGACGAGGAAAAGGAAGATAGAAAAAAGCTTGCTGAAAAGTTTGAAAAAATCTTTGTTATGCTATTTGCCTTGTTATCCGGCAAGGAAGAAACAGAGATAACAACTATCACTAAAGAATTTATTATCAGATATGAGAGTATTGCTACGCAGTACTGCAAAGCAAAGAAAACACCCTCATATATTACGGATTATGCTCGGTACATTGTGAATGAGGTAGTTGACGCTACCGAACAAAATATTGAAGTAGAGTATTTTACTTCACAGAAGCGAGCGAAAAATGTAGCCGCGAATGAAGCTAATGCAGTCGGCAATTACAGATTACAAACTGAAATGGTGAAACGAGGCTACAAAACAAAAGAGTGGCGCTCAAAAGAAGATTCGCATGTCAGACCTACACATGCAGAAGTTGACAGAAAGAGAATTGATATTTTTGAGCCGTTTGAGGTTGGAAACTCACTGATGATGTTTCCAAAAGACCATTCGCTAGGCGCAGAGGTGAAAGAGATTTCTAACTGCCGGTGCAGCGTTAAATACTACAAATAATGAGCAACTTGTAAGGAAAACTTATAGGTTGCTTTTTATTATACAAAATTTGCAGTTGTGCGTTAAACAACAGAAAAACTCGGCGGGAGCGACCCGCGATAACAAAAGCGTGAGTTACGGAGGTAATGAAATGACAAGAAATGATGTTTTGAAGCTTTTCCCGGACGCAACGGATGAACAGATAACAAATCTGCTTAACAAGAGCGGTGAGGAAATGGCAAGAGAGAAAGAGAAAGCCAATCAGTATAAGGCTAAAGCCGACAAAGCTGACGAGCTACAGACACAACTTGACGAGCTACAGGCTGGCAACATGACTGAACTTGAAAAGGCAAATAAAGCCTTAGAGACAGCCAATCAGCAGATTGCCAAGCTACAGAAAGATAACGCTGTCAGAGATTTACGAGAGAGTGCAATGTCTGATTTTGGCATTACTGCAGAACAGGCAAAGACAGTAGTAAAAGAGGACGGCTCTTTTGATACGACATCACTTGGCAAGATTATTTCCGACATGAAAGCCAATGCGATAGCGGAGTATGAGAAAAACGCACTCAAAGGTACTCCTAATCCAAACAATGGCGGCAACAATAATGATGGTGATACAGGAAATAAGACGAATGCTGAAAAGATAGCAGAAAGCCTTATATCTGATGCACCTAAAAGCAACAACATTTTATCACATTACATTCAGTAATAATAGGAGGTAAAAAATGGCAAAGGAAATGAATATGCAGTATGAAAAGACTTCATACGCGGGAGATGTTCAGATTTTAAAGAGAGAGCCTAATGAGGCAATCCCACTGACACTTGATTTTGATGGTGTAACAACTACAAACGCACAGGGCAAGAAGATTGTCAAAGCGGGTACACCAATCGGAACAACCGGCAAGGCTGACAACACAGCCACAGTAGTAGGTATTTTAAGGTTTGATGTAACAGAGGACAGACCACAGGGAGTACTGCTTAAGAAAGCATATCTTAACACAAAGGTAGCAGAAGCGCACTCAGGCGTTACATATGACGCAGCAGTTAAGACAGCTCTTCCAATGATTGTATTTGAATAATAACAGGAGGTAAACAGATGTTAATTAATGAAGTATTAGACAGCAAGTCTATCGCATTATCGGCAACAGAAAACGCTAGTAATCAGATACCTTATCTTGGTTTACAGTGGTTTCCGGAAAGAAAGAAACAGGGGCTTGATTTAAGCTGGATTAAGACGCATAAAGGACTTCCGGTATCACTTGCACCATCCAACTTTGACACAATCCCAACAATTAGAGCTAGAGAGGGATTAAGCAAGGAAAAAACACAGATGGCATTTTTCCGTGAGGGAATGACAGTCGGTGAAGAGGAAATGCTTGAAATCGAGCGTATTCAATCAGCAGACGACCCTTACCTTGCAAGTGCTTTATCAAGCGTATATGACGATACTAACAACCTTGTAAGCGGTGCAGAGGTTGTGCCCGAGCGTATGAGAATGTCACTTCTTGCTACAAGCGCGGGTCACCCGGTAATTGCCATTGTGAGCGATGGTGTTCAGTACGCTTACGATTATGACAAGGATGGTTCATACGCAAAAGACCATTACGCAAAGTTATCCGGCACAAGTATGTGGAGCGATACAGCTAATTCAAAGCCACTTACAGACCTTAATAATGCGAGAAAGAAGTTACAGAAGCAGGGCAAGATTGCCAGATATGTGCTTATGAACAGCAATACATTCCAGTATTTGCTTGATAATGCACAGATAAGAAACTCAATCCTTGCACAGAACCTTACAGCGACCATTGAGGTTGATGATGATGCTGTTGTTTCAGTAGTGCAGAAGAGAACAAAGCTCACTATCGTACTTTACGATAAAATGTACATTGATGATGATGGCAAGGAGCAGTACTTCTACCCGGACAACAAGGTTACACTTCTTCCGGAAGGCAGCCTTGGCAGTACTTGGTTTGGCACTACACCGGAAGAAAGAACAGCAAGACAGGTAGCCGATGTAGATGTAACAGTATATGGTGTAGGTATTACAGTCGCTACAAAGACAGAGTACGGACCGCCTATGAAGATGTCGACATTTGCATCCGAGGTTGTTCTTCCGTCATACGAGAATATGGATAGCACATTCGTATATGAGGTTCATAGCGAAGAGTAGGGGGTGCAACTATGAAATATCCATATATAGTGATTCATAATGGTAAATGGTATAACGCGGGTGAAGAGGTTCCGGAAAATAATAATTCCGGAGCTTCTTTTGATTATAGCAAGACGACCATTAATCGCATGTCTACATCTGATTTACAGGCTTTTGCCACAGAACAAGGTATAGACAATGCGGAAGAACTTACAGGAGCAGAGCTAAAGAAGTTGCTGATTGAAAAATTTGGATTATAAGGAGCTTGGCATGGAATACACCACATTAGAGCAAGTCAAAATCAGACTTAAACAATTTCATATTGATACAGTCACAAACGATGATGATACAACATCTGATGTGGTAGTGTTCGACAACAAGGAAGATAACCCACTCATTGAACAGCTCATTAAACAGGCCACGGAAGATGTAAAAGCAAAAAGGTGTTATCCTGACACTTTCACTGATGATGATATAACTGCCGATTTAAAGCAGTTTGAAAATGTCGTTATTAACCTTGCTGTCTACGACCATTCACAAGCTGGTGAGAACTATATGAGCGCATTGAGTGAGGGCGGAGTGAGCCGTACATGGAAAGATAGAGATAAACTGTTTGTCGGAGTATTTCCTTTTGTCAAAGTGCTATAAATCTTGCCTATAGGGCATTATATAAAAAATAAGAAGATTGTGCGTTACCATTTTACTGATGTCGGTAAAGTGGTAGCAGGCGGTACACATTAAGTGGTGGTGGGCGGTGTGCCAAAATTATACGAAAGGCGGTATATCAATGCCAATAGCAGTAATTATAAGCATCGTATCAGTTGCTTTTTCCGTCTTTTTTGGGCTGTTTACTTTAGCTTTTAACCTAAAGAATAACAAAAAGTCCGATAATTCAGAGCTTACGGAACGTGTTCGGGAGAACACAAAGATAAACATAAAGCTTGACACTATATCAAGCAACACAACCGAGATAAAAAACGAGGTATTGGAAATGAGAAAAGAAATCAACTCTCACGATAACCGAATTGTTAAGGTTGAGGAAAGCGTTAAGTCGGCTCATCACAGAATAGATGGGCTTGAAGCAAGAATTAACAGTGATAAGGAGGACTAAGACATGGACTTTACACAAGTACCTACAGTAGTTGCTATTATGGTAATTACTTATTTAATCGGATATGCTTCAAAGCAGATACCACAGGTTAAAGATAATATTATTCCTATTATCGTAGGTGTAGCCGGTGGAATACTCGGTATTGTTGGAATGTTTGTAATTCCCGGTTATCCGGCGGACAACATTCTTGATGCAATAGCAGTTGGCATTGTGTCGGGCATGGCAAGTACCGGCGTTAATCAGATTTACAAGCAGATAAAGAAAAATGCTTGACATTAATAAACAGGCCATGAAATACGCGCTTCAAGGTCAAACAGTCACAGTCTATGAAAAAGACGAGGACGGAAATTTGAAGTTTTACGAAACAGAGGACGGAGAGAAGATATATTACACTCATGAAGAAACAGGCTTTTCGGAGCCTGTTGATTTTCAGGCAAACATATCTTTTGACGGAGGAGAAGCGCAGAACAAGGAATATGGCTTTAATACGGCTGATTTTGACGCAGTTTTGCTGACAGACAGAGGAGAATATCCTTTTAAAAAAGGAGACGTTATTTGGCTTGATAGCGAGCCTACAAAGGACGAAAACGGATTAGTTGATTCAACTTCCGCAGACTTTACAATAGTGGGAGTCAAGCCCTCCCTCTATTCAGTTAAATACATGCTCAAAGCGGTTGTAAAAGAGGTGTAATTGTGAAACTCGACATTTCTCTGACAGAAAAATCTATACAAGATGCAATAGACAAGCTTGAAAGATACAAAGACCGCTTACAGGACAAGTGCATAGCGTTTGTCGGAGAGCTTGCTATTAATGGCATTGCTGTAGCACGAGCAAATACAGGCAATTTCGGGCGCTATATTACATTTAGTTACGAAATTAAAGATACAACAGACGGCTGTACGGCTATTGTGCTTGCTACCGAAACAGGACAAATACAAAGCACATGGCAAACGGCTGATGGACTCAAAACAGTTGATGTATCGCCTTTGCTTATGGCTGAATACGGCTCGGGTTGGAAAGCTAAACCACACTTCAATGACACAAGAGGCGGTCAAGGAACTTTCCCAGGGCAGACACACGCATTTGACAGCGAGGGTTGGTATTGGAGAGACGAAAGCGGAGAATTACACCATTCATACGGCATTACACCTACAATGCCGATGTATCGAGCATTTTTAAAAATGGAAAATGAAATTATGAAAACGGCACGGAAAAATTTTTAGTTGAGGTGATAAAGTGGCAAGTCAAAATCAATGGGTTTATGACCTTGAAAATCTCACATATGCGATTGTGAAAACCCGATGTGAGAAAAAATTGAAAACTAAATATCCCAAACTTAAATTTACACAAGAGGAACAGTCGGACAGTGCAACGGCTAGTTTCCCAACAGTGCTAGTTCAAGCACTCGAACCTATTGAACAGAATGAGGATTTAGAGGGCAGAAGAACAAATACAGTGTTATTTACGGCACAAGTAACTGTTACAACGAATAAAAGCCGTTCAGAAGCTTTGAATGTGGCACAGACAGTGGCTGATGAATACAAAGCTATGTCATTCGCACTAAAGCCAGCCCCATTCGCTAGGAAAAACGGCAAATTATGGACAGCAACATTACGTGCTAGGCGGTCATTCGATTGGAATGATAGATTATAAGAGCTTTTTGGCTCTTATTTTTTTATGAAAAATTAGGAGGTAAACAAAATGGCAACAGGTTTAAAAAGTAGAATTGCTTACAAGACACCAACCGCATCTGCCACAAGTGGCGATTATTGGGCTGGAACTTACAAGCTCTTACTTAGGGCAAAATCAATTCCCTCACCATTCGGCTCGCAGAACATGGTAGATACTTCAACTCTTGAAGATTTAGTAGAGACACAGGAAATGGGCAGACGTTCAGCCGGCTCTATGGAAGTTGAGGGAGCTTTCGAGAAGAAGTACAAAGACGAAATGGTAACCAACGAGGGCAAGAAGCTCGACTTCATTATTCTTTATGGTACAGACGGAAAAGGTTCAGAGGGTATCTGCGCTTTTATCGGTCAGGAGTCATTCGCCCCGGGTGAGGCTTCCGATGACCACTTAACAGGAACTGCGACTGTATCAGTTCAGACAGTACCTAAGTGGATTGAGGATAACTACGATGTTGCAGTAACAGAGGATGACCAAGGCTATCCAACAGCAATCACACTCACAAAAAAAGGGTGAGCCAATCGGAAAAAGCCGTAGCGGTTGGCTATGATGATAGCACGGCTGACAGCGAACTTGAAGAAACAATATAGTAAGGTAATTGAGGCAGTTTTAATACTGCCTCTTTCCCTATATAAATTAGGGAGAAAGGGAAAGATAAAATGAAATTTAAATTAAATGGAAAAGAATATACAGTTAAATTCGGATATGCACCGGTATATAAGAATAAAATTATTCCAAGGCTCGTAGGGATGGGGCAACAGGGTGAGGGACTTGAAGCCGTTGACAACATGCTTGGATTTTTACCGGAGTTTTTGCTCGTGGGCTTGCAAAAGTTTCACGCTGACGAATTTGGCTTTGATTTTGACGATAAAGAAGCAAAAGAGAAACAATTAGCGAAGATGTATGATTTGCTTGACGACTACCTTGACCCGGAGAATGAAGAGGGTGAAGATATAATGTCACTCTACAATGATTTGTCGGCTGAAATGGAGAAGAACAGTTTTTTATCGAAGCTGTTGGCGAGAGAGGCACAGACAGCCAAGAAGAAACCGACCAAGAAGTAAAAGAGCTTACATGGGAAGTATATTGTAACGAAATTCGCCCATATTGGCTTTTAGTAACTAAAGGCTATGGATTTAGCGTTGAGGACATAGATATGTCTTGTCCGGCTGATTTAGAGCCTTATTCAAAGGCTTATATGCTCGAGCAAAAAGAAACCGACTCAAACATGTGGGCTTGGTGGGGCACATACGGATTGAGCGCAACTCTTACAGCTATCGACAGAGCTTTGAATGGCAACAAAGCAAGAGCAAAATACATTGAGAAATCATTAAATGAGCAATACTCAAAAGATAACGAGCCTAAATATAAGGAGTCTAATGAGGAAATTGCCGTTTATGAAATGAAGCAACGAATTAACGCATTAAGACAGTCAGGATTACCTGAAAGTCCTGATTAATGAGGTGAAAATATGGCATATAAAGGAATTGACGTATCGTCATATCAAGGAAATATTGATTGGAGTAAGGTTAAGTGGGCTGGGGTTCAATTTGCAATCCTAAAAATAATCCGTAAAGACCTTAATCCGGATAAGACCTTTGAACAAAATTGGAAAGGCTGTACCGATGTAGGAATGCCGATACAAGGTGTTTATAACTACTCATACGCTACAACAGTAGATAAGGCAAAGACGGATGCACAGAGAGTGATTGAGGTACTTGCCGGAAGAAAGACATTCGTATGGCTTGATGCTGAGGACAGATGCCAGCAAGGACTCGGACAGACACTTATTGATATTATCAATGCATATCAGAGCGTTATCAAGAGTGCCGGTCTTAACTTTGGTGTATACACAGGGCTTAGCTTTTACAATCAGTATATTGCACCATACGCAAATCAGATTAATTGTCCGTTTTGGATTGCGCGTTATCCGTCAACTAAGGGAATGTCTATTGGTGATGAACCTAACAGCGCCAAGAAACCTGTTATACAGCACTCGCTGTATGGTTGGCAGTATTCGAGCACATTTACTTGTAGCGGTCTGAATAACAGCACTGACGCTAACTTACTCTATATTGAACTCAACAAGGGTGACGGGATAGAGAATAATCCGGCACCAACAGCAACTCCGGTAAAGAATAACGCTTGGAAAGGCAATGAGGAATATTACCTCGATAATGATGATGTAAGAAAATGGCAACATGCCATGAACATCGGATTTGACACAGACGAGCTTAAGGAAGATGGCAGATTTGGAGTTAATTCACAGAGATTTGCTAAAAATCACAATCTGTGGAGCGGTCAAAAGCATAACTGCCCGACAGCTATTAAGTGGCTGAGAAAAACTCTGCATGACAAATACCATTTCTACAAACTTGATACTGATTGCGGAAAGTGGACGGATTATCTCACAAAATGCGTCATGGTATTTCAAAAGAATAGAGGACTTAAGCAAGATGGATATGTTGGATTGATTACAACATACTATCTGCTCAAAGGATAAATAACATGAGAGCTACTTTAGGGTAGCTCTTTTTTATTACAGGGAGGTGAGAAAATGGCAGAGAGCATTGAGCTTCAAATCAAGTCGGACGCGCAACAAGCGACTAGAGCCATAGGCAATTTACAAGATAAGTTGCGAGGCCTTGGAGACACTCTCAATTCCCTCAATGGTGCAAGCATAAGCAATTTTGCGAGTGGAATGTCGCAACTTGCAACATCACTTAGAAGCGTGAGCAGTATTGACACTCGTACCTTTAGCAAGATTGCAACAAACATGGAGAAACTCGGCAACCTTGATACTGCAAGACTTGTCAGCTCGGCAAGTGCTTTAAAGAGCATGGCAACAGAATTGTCGGGCTTTGCGAGCATATCAAAGCAATCAGCAGAGATTACACAGCTAACAGCTTCAATTTCAAAGCTCGGTTCAAAATCAGCCGGCTATGCTGCGGATAACATCAGAAACCTTGGCAGTGCTTTGAAAGAGGTAATGACAACATTATCTAACGCACCGAGAGTCAACAGTAACATTATTCAAATGACTAACGCACTTGCTAATCTGTCGCAGCAAGGCGCAAAAGTTGGTTCGGCTAGTAGGCCGCTCATAACAGGCTTTTCAAACACAACTAAGTCGATTAAGAGTACAAGAAGCGGATTTAAGGGCTTGGCTTCAACTATCGGTAAGTTTTACGCAACTTATTGGTTGGTTATGCGAGCTGTCGGAAAAATAGGCAGCGCAGTTGATTTAGCAAGTCAATTAACAGAGGTTCAAAACGTAGTAGATACCACGTTTGGCGATATGGCAAGCAAGGTTGATGATTTTACAAAAACATCAATTCAAGACTTCGGAATGTCAGAACTAACGGTTAAGCAAATATCGAGCCGCTTCCAAGCACTAGGTACTTCTATAGGTATTTCATCAGAGCAAGTGGCAAATGGTACGGCAGTGGCAAATAAAGCTCTTATGAGCCAAAATAACACGCTATACAAGACCACAGACAGTATGGCTGATATGTCGCTTAATCTTACAAGGTTGGCCGGTGATATGGCTTCATTCTACGATGTAGACCAAGCTGATGTTGCAAAGAGCTTACAATCCATTTTTACAGGAACAATCGCACCATTAAGGAGATACGGACTTGATTTAACACAAGCCACACTTTCAGAGTGGGCTATGAAAAACGGACTTGACTCAAATATCAAGTCAATGACGCAAGCTGAAAAGGTATTGCTAAGATATAATTATGTCATGGCAAACACACAAGCTGCACAAGGAGACTTCGCCAAAACAGCCGATAAACGAAACGTTAGTTTCATGTGTCGCGCAGCATAGTAATGTGCTGATGAAAAATCGAGCAAAATCGGTGTTGTAGTCAACATAGCTTTGTGATATAATAAACATATCAAAAGTAAGAGAGGCTAAGTTGCTATGAAAACGATATATTGCATCAAAGATGATAATAATAAAATTATTTATGTTGGACAAACAAAGAATTTCCAACGAAGAAGATGGGAACATAGATATAAGAAACATATTCCAAAAACATATACATTTGAGATTATAGAAGAATGTGAAGATTCTGAAGCAATAGAAAAGGAAAGGTATTATATTAAATTATACGATACCGTTGAAAATGGACTGAATATCGTTTATGGAAACGGGCATTTTGGCATAAAAGGGGCAGATGCTGGTTTCGGTGGTAGATTTCAGAAACACAACAAGGCTTGGCAAAACAGAGTTTTAAAAAAAGTCAAATGTATAGAAACCGGAATTGTTTACAACAGCGCAAAGGAATGCGCAAAAGATATGGGAATAAAGGATTCAGGGCGTATAAACGATGTATGCAATGGGTTCAGAAAAACCTATCATAAGTATCATTTTGAATATATCGAATAATAGCAATAAGTTAATACCGAGGTAATCAATCAGATAGCGAAAGGCTGATTGACACCGTAACGCGTAGGAAGTGAATAAATATAATCTTCCCAAGAGTGCTCGACAACCATAAGACGTAGAAATGCGTCTTATTTTTGTGGTTGAAAATGTACGCTGAACTTATAGGAAACTATAAGAAGTAGAGGATAAAAAGCCTTTACGATAACAAATTGACATGGGCGAATAGTGTAAGAGTCCTCAAGCAAGAGTTCCAAGCATGGGGCAGTATTATAGGTAGCGTAGTAATCAATGCTCTAAAGCCGTTTGTTCAAGCCTTAAGTAAAGTAATGCTTAAGGTTATCAGCTTTACAAGAACTGTAGCTGACGCACTCGGAGCAATCTTCGGTTGGACTATCGAAATAAGCGGTCGCGGTGCCACGGCTGATGGTATGGAGGACATAGCTGACGGAGTGGGCGATATTGGTGATAACGCTGATAGTTCCAACAAGAAAGCACAAAAACTGAAAAAGACATTGCTTAGTATAGACGAGATACACGCACTTGACGATAACAGCGATAGTGGCAGTGGTGGCGGTTCAGGCAGTGGCGGTTCAGGTGGCGGTGGAGCTGGCAGTGGTGTTGATAGCTCGCTGAAAAAGACCGATGGATTACTTGAAAAATACAAATCATCAATCAAAGACCTTTACTCACTCGGAAAGTACATCGGTGACGCTCTTGCGAGTGCTATGGAGAGCATTGATTGGAAAAAGATTTATCAGAAAGCTGACAATTTTGGAAAAGGACTTGCGGACTTCCTCAATGGCTTAATCAGCCCAAGACTTTTTTATGATTTGGGTGCAACAATAGCCAGTTCACTAAACACAGCTTTGCATTTTCTCAATTCATTCGGCACAACATTCGATTGGACTAATTTTGGCCTGTCGATTGCTAACGGCATTAATGGATTTTTTGAGAATTTTGATTTTGCTTTATTGGGGCAGACTATATCAGCATGGGCTAAAGGAATACTCACAACTCTAACAACAGCAGTAGAACGTACAAATTGGGCTGAAATTGGTACTCAAATAGGTACATTTTTTGCAAATATTGACTGGATAGGAGTTTTTCAAGATGTTCACGAGCTTGTCAATGGACTTGCAGAGGGCATTATAACAGGACTTGCAAACTGGTTTAAAGAAGACCCTTTGAGCGCGACAATCGTAGCCGGTTTTGCCCTTGCAAAATTAACAGGAATAGACGGAAAAGTTGGCGCACTATTATCGTCAAAACTATCAAGCGTTTCTGCAAAAGTTGGATTAGTCCTTGCAGCAGATGGTGTTTCACTGTTTTTCGACTCATCGGGAACTAATGTCAATTCTATTGTATCACCTTTAATGACAGGACTTGGAGCTAAATTACTTGGCGCTTCATGGCAAATATCTGTATCTGTTGCTATAGTGCTTGCTGCCGCAAACATAGGTTTAGCAGTGGGAAATTGGATAGCCGGAACAGATGTTACTTGGGGCGATATTTTCAAAAACCTAAGCGATACAAGTTGGTGGACTGATTTATTGACATATATTTCGGGAGACTTGGCAAAGTTTGGTGGAGACCTTGTGGCAGATGTAAATAACTGGTTAGTAGACTTCATCAACGGAATTATTACAAAGCTAAATAAACTGCCTTTTGTAGAATTACCACTTATAAGTAAAAGCGCAAAGGTGACGAAAGATGATGTCAAAAAATACGGAGAAGAAGTAGACCAAGCTGTACAGGATATGCAGAATGGTGTCGGAAAGAGCGTAGGAAAGACAAGCGAGCATATTTCCGGGGCCGGACGCAAACTTGACGAATACAGGAAAAAGACAAAAGACGATACAAGCGACATTAGTTCGTCTCATAAAACCGCAAGTGATAGTGTTAAAAACTCTCTAAGCGGTACAAATTCGGCAATAGACGGCGCCAAAAATAAAATGGGAGAACTTGAAAGTAAGTCAAGTACAAGCACAGCCAATTCAAAGGGTGTGTTTAATGGACTTGCAAACGCATTAGGACAAGCATTTAGCAATATAAACTCCGGCATAGACGGAACTAAAGGCAAAATGGGAGAGATGGAGAGTAAGTCAAGCACGAGCTCGACAAATTCTCAAAACGCTTTTTCAAGCCTTAAGAATGGGCTCCTTGGTTTCCTTGGCTCAATAAATAACTCAATTAATGGCAATAAAGCAAAAATGGGGGAAATGCAAGACAAGGCAAACTCGAGCACAAATGGCGCTAAAAGCTCATTTTCAGATTTTGCAGCTAAAGCCAGTAGGTCACTCGCAAACACAAACAATTCCATGAGTGGAACAGAAAGGAAGATGAATAATCTGCCTAGTGTTTGGCGAGGAATTAGTTTACCGAGCATAACGGCAAAAATTAAAATCCCTCACCTGTCAGTAAGTTGGGAAGATTTTGGAAAATTCAGTTTACCGAAAATATCTATTAGGTATTATCGCCAAGGCGGTTTCCCAAAGGGCGAGGATGGAATGTTTTTAGCAAACCATAATGAGATGATAGGTAAATTCTCAAACGGCAAAAACGTGGTAGCAAATAATCAACAGATTACAGAGGGAATTAAACAGGCTGTCATGGAGGGCATGGCACAAGTAATGATGAACTCTAACACTGGTGGAAACTCTGCACCTATCATTGAAAATGTGTTTAAGTGCGACAGTGAAACACTCTATCGCATGACACAGGTAGGCAAACGGAAATATAACCAACGATACATTGTAGCAAGCGAATTTTAAATTTAAGGCACTCACAACTATGTGGGTGTCTTTTTATGTGAGGTGATGTATATATGGCAATGATGTTAGTAGACGGAGCGGCATTACCTACTCCATCAACTTTTGAATGGGGCATGATTGATGTGTCTGCAAGCGATAGTGGGCGAACACAGGACGCTAAAATGCACAAGAATAGAATAGCTCAAAAGCGACAGCTCAAATTGTCATGGAGCGGTACGGACACGGCCAGGACAGCAAAGATACTTCAAATGGTGAACCCTGAATATATCAGAGTGACATATCCTGACGCTATGAGTGGCACTGACGAAACACGTACATTCTATGTAGGCGATAGAAGCGCGCCTATAAAGATATGGACTATCAACAATAAGAGGTACGAGACATTGAGCTTTGACCTCATAGAAGTATAAGGCGGTGATTTAATGCTTAATGTATCGGCTAAATGGCAAAGGGCAGTAATGCTCGACAACGATATAAATGTAAATTGCTTTGCCGACATAGTTACGGCAAGCGGTGAAAAAATCTCCATTAGTGACAGCAAGCTGTGGGCGAACGGCTTTGAGGTCAACGACTCAACATCAAGCAACGACACTTTCACAATTGGAGCTTTGATTGTTGGAAAACTGAAAATTAAGCTGAATAACATTTATGAAGATTACAGCAAGTACGATTTTGATAAGGCAAGCGTAACTGCATATGTTTCAAAAAGCTTTTCTGACGGCACAGCCGAAAAACTAAAAATCGGTGAGTATAGAGTCAGCGAAACAAGTTATGACGGCTCGCTCATAACACTTACTTGCCTTGACAATGTTAATAAGTTCAATCGTGAGTATGACAGCAATTTAAGCTACCCTACAACAGCGTATGAGGTAGTCAGAGACGCTTGTATTAAGTGTGATGTACCTTTTACCATGGCAAGATTTGATAACTCTGATTACGTGATTAACGAGATACCGAGTGATAATCAAAAACTCACATATGGACAGGTAATAGCTTACGTCTTACAGTTGAGCGGATCATGGGGTAAGTGCGGTCACGATGGTGAATTACTTATCGGTTGGTATGATATGAGCCAGTTTGGGAGCCAAAATTACAATGGTGGAACTTTTAGCACGAAAACTACACCATACTCTGACGGAGATAGCGTTGATGGTGGAAATTTCACCGACTATTCAAGTGGAGATAGCGTTGATGGCGGAACATTCACGGAGGCGAGAAATTACCACAATGTTTACACGCAAAAAGATTTGAATGTTGCAACCGATGATGTTGTTATCACTGGGGTAAAGGTAACTGTAACCTCAAAAGAGGACAAGACAAAAGATGTTAACGCGCTTGCCGGAAAAGAGGGATATGTAGTCTCAATCTCTGATAATCCGTTTATTCCGGCAGACAAGGCGCAGACAGTTGCAAGCTATATCTTCAAAAAAATCGGTGGCATGAGGTTCAGGCCTCTTGACGCTACGCTTTTGTCAAACCCACTGATTGAGAGTGGAGATGTAGCACTCGTGACAGACCGCAAGCAGAATACCTATAGCTGTTTTATTTCCAACCGAACGTTTACAGTTGGAAATGGCACAACAATTTCGTGTGACGCTGAAAATGCTTCAAGAAATAGTGCTGATAAATTCAGTAATGAAACAAAAGCTATCGTACGGGCCAGGAAAGTTGCGCAAACACAGCTAAGCGCATACGACATTCAAATGCAATTATTGACGCGCTTAATGGCTCAATCCTTAGGTCTTTTCAAGACGGAACAAGTACAGGATGATGGGTCAGTTATCTATATAATGCACAATAAAGCCGACCTTAATTCGAGCAACATACAGTGGAAAATGACAGCTAATGGCATGGCTGTATCAAATGATTATGGCAAGACGTGGAGAGCCGGAATTGATAAAGACGGAAACGCTATTTTCAATATTATGTCGGCTATTGGCATTAATTTTGACTGGGCGCATGGCGGCACGCTCACTTTAGGCGGTGAGAATAACACAAACGGCAAGCAGTATGTCAAAGACGCAAACGGAAAGGCGCTTGTCACCCTTGACAATAAAGGCTTGACACTTGATAGCAGTGTGAAAATTGCTTGGGATAATGTGGCTGACACTATTGCTAAAGTCACTCAGATAACCAAAGACACAGTGACTACAAGCTATGTAAATGCACTTGATGTTAAGGCTGGTTCAGTTGACGCGGAGGACATCACAGGAACAACAATTACTGGCAAGAATATTGTTGGCGGAACAATTGATATTGGAAATGGAGTGTTTGTAGTTGACAACGATGGAAAAGTAACCGCTTCAAATTTTAATATGTCCGGTGGAAGTATTGCACTGAACGGAAATTTAAGTAATTCAACGATTGATTTAACAGCTACTGACAATTCAGGAAACAATTATGAGCTTTGGATGAATGGTGCGGTCTTGCGAATTGTTAAAAATGGTGAGAATTTGATTACACTTTATGGAGCCACAGGCTCTATAGGTGCACAGACAATGTATGCTCAAGAGATAGGCTCTGATAAATTTAGAGAAACCGATAGAGGATATGCAATGTGTGGCAATGCAACAGGACATACATACCATTGTGACTGGGATGATACTGCTTTGTGGTTTCAAGTTGATGATGCTTGGGTATGGAGTTCGTCAGACAAACGCTTAAAAAAGAATATTAAAGCAATTAATCAAGATTACATTGATGCAGTAGGCTCGGTCGATTTATTTCAATACAATCTTAATAGACAAGGATATTCAGACAAACCATTATATTTTGGAGCAATGGCGCAGGATATAATCGAGAACCTTAAAGATAAAGGACATGCCGATGAAAACCTTAATATGATTTTCAAGAATAAAGTCACATCGGATAATGATACACTGTACTATGGCATGAACTATGAGCAATTCATAATTCTAAGACTTGCTGGAGACGAGCAGAAGATTGATAAAATGCAAAAACGCATAGATGAATTGGAAGATAAGTTTTCAAGATTGTGTCAGAAATTAGGCATTGACGAAAGTGAGGTATAGCTTATGGCAATTCAAATGAGACGAGGGGCATACGCGGAGTTTGACCCCTTAAAAATGAAAGCTGGAGAATGGGCGGTATCGACCGACTCCGACACGAAAAAACAGCAGATATGGATGTGCTTCGCACCCGGAATAGTTAAGCGAATGGGAACTGTTGAGGATTTTGACACTGAAATTCAAAGACTTATTCAGAACTATCTTGACAGCATGGCTCAATCCGTATCACAAGCTCAAAAATCAGCAGAACTTGCCACAAGCAAAGCTCAAGAATCAGCCACCTCTGCAAGTAATGCTAAAACTAGCGAGACCAACGCAAAGACCAGTGAAACCAACGCGTCAAACTCAGCCACAAAAGCAAGGAATAGTGAAACCAATGCTAAAGCGAGTGAAACAAAAGCTAAAGCAAGTGAGACCAGTGCGTCTACCTCTGCAAGTAATGCTAAAGCGAGTGAAACAAATTCTAAGACCAGTGAAACTAATGCTAAGAAATCAGAGACTAATGCATCTACAAGCGCAGCTAACGCAAAAAACAGTGAAACTAATGCCAAGGCTTCTGCTACTAGCGCGTCAACTTTTGCAAGTAACGCTAAGACAAGTGAAACAAAAGCCAAGGCTTCTGAAACCAATGCTAAGACAAGTGAGACTAACTCTGCAAAGAGCGAGTCGGAAGCGCAAAAGTACGCAGAACAAGTTAAAGAAATATCTGAGAGCTTCAGCGGAGCATTAAGACCTCTTGGAACAATCAACTTTGCCGACTTACCGAGCACAGCGGATGCTAATTCTGGTGATATGTACAATATAACTGACCAATTTACTACGACCACTGATTTTAAAGAGGGGGCTGGTAATATAATCCCTGCTGGCAGTAATGTATATCTGACAATCGACAGATATTGGGATGTGCTTGCCGGCACACCGGTAACAGGAGTAAAAGGCGCAAAAGAAATATATTATCGCAGAGGAAATGTAAACATAACTCCTGCCAATATCGGAGCGGTTGCAGAAGGTGGAAATATAAGCGATACAACAGTTACTTTTGCCGATACAACAACTAGAGCAAACCTTGTTTCTGGCGAAAAAGTGTCAGTCGGCTTCGGAAAAATTAAGAAGTGGTTCGCTGATTTGAAAAGCTTTGCCTTTAAAAATTTGGTGAATAACCTCACGACTTCTACCACTGGAAGCGCATTAGACGCGAGTCAAGGCAAGATTTTGAATGACAAATATGATGAATTAAACCAGAGTTTAGGCAATCTTTCAAATAAGCAAGATTGGAAAACAATCGGAGTATTTGGAGATGTTAATGAGCATGTAATATCCAATATTAAAAATTATCAAGAATTAAGAGTAAATTTTATGTTTTATTATTCAGGGGATTCATATATTACAAGAGATTACGTTTTCCAAGTATCAGAATCTAAGAATCTTGAATTCTTATTTTTAGACGGAAATTACTATGATAGTAATAATTACACTTCATGGTGTATAGTCTACAATGCAGCAAGAAATAGTATTCAAAACAGACCTTCGTGGCTTCGCAGTGTAATACTTGGCAAAGATACAACTTGTCAGTGCGTTTATAGAGTTTATGGTAGATAGAATTATATTTTTGTAAAATAGCATTTTACACATAAAAAGAGAGGGCATAAGCCCTCTCGATTATTTTATAGGAATAGGGTTACAAAACAATCCATGTTGTCAATATTCGACAAAATAAAACACTTTAAAGTGCTACAGTAATGATGTTCTCAAATAAGAGAACTCTTCAAGTTTCGGTAGGGCGGTGGATTTTTCTGCCGTCCTAATATTGACGTTTAAGAACAAATGTTCTATAATTGATGTATCGGAGGTAGTGTTGTATGGAATATAAGGATGAAATAATTAAAATGATTGAGGGCTTGGAAGATAAAGACCTGTTATTGTACTTGTACATATTTATTAAAGGAAAAATAGAGGCAGAGTAAAAACTCTGCCTTGTAGTTATATTTTCTTTTCCCAAACGTTACCGCACTTTGAACACACAAACTTTGTTTTGCCGTTTTTACCTTTAATTCCGGTAGCTGTACCGACAACGGCACCGACAGGTCCGAAGAGACCGCCTACTGTGTTGCCAACAAGTGCTTTACCGAATGAGAATTTTTTCTTGGTATCAACAGGTATGCCAACACCATCACAACCCCATTTAGGGCATTTAACAGTTTTACTCATAATAAAATACCACCTTTCTTATTAATTTAATTTATTTTGAGTATTTCCATACATCATATCTATTAAATTCATAATATTTTCCTGCTCTTTATCCGACAATTTAGATAATTTCAACGCGTAGTCCTTGATTTTACTATCCATTTTCGACAAAGCCAAGTCTTTTGTTGCTTCCTCGACAACTGAATGGTGCTCTTTTCCGGTAACTAAATAATCAAGTGAACAATCAAGACATTCTGCAATTTTTACCAACTTAAACAATTTTGGACAGCTTTTTCCTTTTTTCCAATCCGAAAAAGTACTTTTAGGGAAACCGCCATATTTAGCCACTTCTGAATCATTTAATCCTTTTGAGTCTCTTAATTTACAATATCTTTCGTACATAGAAAATCTCCTTTAAAAAAAGTTGTGATTTCTCAACATTTGGGGTTGACAAATAAGACTTCCTAATGTAGAATGAAAAAAGAAGTTAGGAAATCTCAACTCAATAAAAAATAAAATTGAGAAAATAATATTATGTTTCTGGACAATTCATAGTATACACGATTTTCTAATTTTTATCAAGACTTAGTTAGGATTTTTGAACTAAAAAACAAAAGTTGTTAGTGTACTACCACCAATAACCGTTGCCTTATATGGCACTTTTTGTAGTAACGGATTTCCTAACTATTGTCAAGAAAGGAGATGGGAAATTGAATAAGAAAAAACGACAGGCGAGCTTTAAAAAGCTCGATACGCTTATAAAAGCTAGAAACGTTTCGTTTTACAAACTGTCAGAAGAACTTGGAATGGCACGAAGCACTTTTTCAGATTGGAAGTCGGGAAAATCAATGCCAAAAACAGACAAGCTAATTAAGATTGCTAATTATTTTGGCGTAGAAGTTTCTTATTTTATTGAGTAGAGAGAAAGGAGTAGAAATGAGGTTGTTCGTGAGAAAAGAAATGCTCAACACATTAAAAAGCATTGACAGTACTTTAAAACGTATTGAGCAGAGTTTAGGTGTGAGTAAGTCTCAAAATGGAAGAGCAGAGACTACATCACACGGCTATGGAGAATACATGAGGAAAGCTATTTCTGGAGCCATTCATGATATTTCCCAATAAGTAGCATTGCAATTACAGATGACTCAGCACGAATTTTTGCACTTTCAGTTGGTGCATTAATTATTTCAGGTCTTTCATTTAAGACCTTTTCCAACTTATCAAAATAGTTCGAGTCTAATGTTGCAATAAAATCATTAAAGTCTTTCACAGGTAACTCACCTCCTTGTTATCTAATGAGGAGATTATAACACAGAAAGGAGAAAACATGAACGATTTACAAATTTTCAACAATGAAGAGTTTGGAGAAATCCGAACAGCAGTAGTAAATGACGAACCTATGTTTTGCTTGATTGATATTTGTAAGGCATTGGAAATGAGTAACCCAACAATGGTTGCGCAGAGATTGGATGATGATGAACGCACTAAGTTAGACTTAGGGCGTCAGGGAGAGACAAATTTCATAACAGAAAGCGGTTTGTATGCAGTAATTCTTAGAAGCGACAAGCCTAATGCTAAGAAGTTTCGTAAATGGGTGACAGCAGAGGTACTTCCGTCAATCAGAAAAACAGGCAGTTATGGTATGCCAAAGACAACAGGCGGTCAGATACAGCTTTTGGCACAGGGCTATACAGAATTAGAGCAGAAAGTAAACGACATCAAAGATGATGTGAGCGAGCTTAAGGAAAATGTACCGCTCTATAGTTGCGATATTGACGAGATACAACAGCACGTTAAGCGCAGAGTTGTAAATATCCTTGGTGGCAAGCAGAGCGAAGCATACAGGGATAACAGTATCAGACATAAGACGTTTTCTGATATATGGACGCAGTTAAAGCGTGAGTATGGTTGCGTATCTACCTATAAGAGTATCAAGAGGAAGTATATAGACGATGTGCATGAGTTCATTGATTGCTATGTCGTGCCTAAGTATCTTGATGAGCTTATTCATGACGCAAACGCTCAACAGAGTTTTGCATAGCGAGGTGATTGTATGAGGAAAAGAACTTTAAAGGAGAAATTCTACACAGGCTGTGGCTATTCGATTTTTGGAGCATTAGCGTTTGCATTTTTCCTTGGATTATCGGTGGCATACGGAATTAAGACAGCGAGTATTATCGTTGGAGCAATCGTAACAGTATTTTGGCTGATACTGATTGCAATATGTCTCATAGAGGAGGGTGAACCGCATGAGAAAAAGAAAACTGATGTTGATGTTATCGACTTTAATAATTGGAACTATGACCTTAAAGCCAATAGCAGCGAAAGCAGATAGCAAAGTTGAGCTGACAGCAGGTGTTACTTCCTATTTAAATAGCGTAATGCTTGGAAAGGTTGAGCCAACAGTAGTTCAGAATGAGCCGGTTGTAGTTGAGCAGACCTATGAGGAGCCAACAGTTCCAACTTGCCGTAAGAAATACAGTTGTAGCCGGTTTAAGAAGTTGGGACGAGTCAGATATGGCGATTACACATACACTTGGTACTCACAGAGAGTGTTGCCTGGAGGCGGTTTAAATATTCCGGGTAGACATCTGAACGAATATGGACTTGTTGTAGATGAAAACGAGTACGTGGTAATTGCAAGTGATGATTTACCACATGGAAGTGTGGTTAATACTCCTGTTGGCATACAAGGGATTGTATATGACGAGGGAAGTGGAAATGGGAATCTTGACATCTACTGCGATTGGTAGTCAGTTGAAACGTCAGAGTGCTAACGATTACCTACAAGAATTATATCGAGCTAAACGGCACAAAAACAAATCATTTGACTTTCAAGCGTTACTAGATAAAGAAATGGAGAAACTAAATGAGCGACAATGTAAGACGAATCAGGCTAGGTGATACGAGATACAAATTGAAGCCATTAACAAGAGAGCAGAAGTTATTGCTCAATAAAGCTCATTACGTGGCGAGCGAGTGGCTTTTCGTATCGGAATCAGACTCATACTTAAGAATAGTGAAGAAATCAAGCCTACACGGAAATTTGATTCTAAAAACCATAAACAAATAGAAAGAGAGGAAACGCAATGAAGATTACACACATTTTTGCACAGAATTTTTGTAAATTCTATGGCAAAAACACATTAGACACAGATTTTTCAATGAAAACTGTGTTATCCGGTCAGAATGAAGTTGGCAAATCGACAGTTAAGAGAATTATTCTTGATGTGCTGAATTGCCACGATGAGAATGACAGAGAGATTACAGGCATAAGACCACATGATGAAAACGGAGTTGAGATTGACGATGTTGACATTGTGAGGGCTGTCACCTTCGAGATTGACGGAAAAGCAAAGACTCTGAAAAAGATTACAAGACAGAAACGCAACAAAAAGGGTGAGATTACAGGCAGTGTTACTGATTACTCAATCAATGATGTGCCGTATAAAATGGCTGACTACAATCAGTACATCAATGACAACATGGCAGAGCTTGGAGTATTACCATTTTGCTTAAATGCCATGACGTTGCTCAACAAGTCGCAGGCAGAACAGAGATTAGCACTTGCAAGCTATTTTGGAACACATACTGATGAAGAAATCTGCGATATGTTTCCGCAGTTTGCCGAGCTTAAGCCGATGTTTGACGATGGGGACGTAGACCAGCTCAAAAAAGTATGCCGTGGCAAGCTAAACGGCACAGGCGGTAGGAATGGCTCAAAAGGACTTGTCAAGGAAAGAGACGAAATCTCAACAAGGATTGATACAATCCATTCCACCAATGAGTATACAGACCTTGCAGAGCTTGAACTACAGAAGAAAACATACGAGCCACAGCTTAAGGAAATTGAAGATAAGCTGTCCGACTACAACAAGATTTTAGAGAGCAAGCGGAAAGCCACAGAGGACATTATGAACCTTAAATTTGAGCTTTCTGATATGGAAAGAAAAGCCAACGCTGACAATCAGAAAAAACGCATGGAGCTACAGTTACAGATTGACGGCTACAATGTTTCAATTCAAAAAACAGAGTCAATGATAAGAGCCGGAAAAGCTAGCATTAAAAACTCTGAAAGAGAGGTTGAAGATTGCGCAAGAGACTTAGCAAAGGTACGTGCTGGCTGGAGAAAGACAAAAGCACTTTCCTTTGACGAAAGCAGTGTTAATTGCCCGATGTGCGGTCAGAGATTGCCGGAAGATAAGATAGAGAGCATGAGAAATGAGTTTGACGAGCGAAAAGCAAAGAACCTTAAAGAGCTTGAAGATAAGGGCAATGCACTGTCAAACGATAGCAAGGAACTCAAACAGTCTATCGAGGATAAGGAGAAAGAAATAGCTGACCTTGAAGCGGAACTTAAGGAACTGGTAGAAAAGCGTGATACTGTTACTAACGAGTTTGAACGCGATAACATCGCTAAAGAGCTTGGAATGGCACCTACTGATGTTGATATGACAGGCAACAGCGAGTATCAGGCACTTAAAGCTAAAATCGAGGAAAAAGAGAAAGCTCTTGCCGATGAAAACGATACATCAGAGCTTATCAGAAAGCTTAAAAACGAGCGAAACGAACTGTTAAGGCAAGTTTCATCAGTTGATACAAAGATTGAGCTTGGTGTGGCAAATAACAAGCGTATAGACGATAGCATAGCCGACCTTGAAGATAAGAGAAAAGACCTCAATCAAGAGATAGCCGATTGGGAGAGAAAGCTTGATTTGCTGAAAGAGTTTACACGTAAGAAGAACGAGCTTTTACAGGCTGATGTTAATAAGTACTTGGATTTTGCCACTGCAAAGCTTTTCAGACCGCTCTTAAATGGCGATACTGAGGAGTGCTGCGACTTTGTTTACAATGGTGAAGCATATGCAAGAAATCTCAATCATGGCGCAAGGATGTTAACAGAAGTTGACATATGCCGAGCTTTTCAGAAAGTGGCAAGCGTTAATTTCCCAATCATTATTGATGATACAGAGAGCGTTGATGATTGGAGAATACCACAGATTGATAACCAGTTGATTATGTTGAAGCATACACAGGACAAAGAGCTTGTGATTGAAAATATGGAGGTATAGAAATGATTAAAGCAGAAGACGGAGAAGTTACATTTAGAGGTATAAAAAGCCATGTTTTGGCAGAAGCGACTACTGTTTTATGTGCGCTTAAAGAGACAGTTTCAGAGGAAGAGTACAAAATGGTAATTAGACTTGCTGATAAAGATAAGGAGCAGTTGAGTGACGAAGCCAAGAAAATGAGAGAAGAAACCGAGAGAATGAATGAAGAGCTTAAAAAGTTACTTGGATTATAGGAGGTTCAATATGAGTATTAAGAAAAGAAATTATTACATGAATGGCAAGAAACATACTGTAGAACTTAAGTATGACGGATATATGTATACAGTTATATCTGACGGAGTTTTATTCAAGCAGGCAGCTAATGAACTGTTTGCGGTTCAGACTTTTAATGAGATTTAGGAGGATTAATTATGGCAGAGAATACACAGATAGTCGAGTATGAATCAAATGGGGAAATGGTAAAAATTTCCCCAACAATGATAAAAAGATACCTTGTAAGTGGCGGCGGCAATGTATCTGACGGAGAAGTAATGATGTTTATGTCATTATGCAGATACCAGCACTTAAATCCGTTTTTGAGAGAAGCATACCTTATTAAGTATGGAAGCAACGACCCAGCCACAATAGTTACTGGAAAAGACGTTTTTACAAAGAGAGCTAATGCAGACCCACGATATAAGGGAAAGAAAGCAGGAATTATTGTAATTAAAAAGGACGGAGCTGTTGAAGAGCGAGAGGGAACAATGGTTTTACCTAACGAAACTATCGTAGGTGGCTGGGCGAAAATCTTTATTGACGGAAAAGAGGACGAGTATCAGTCAGTAGGCTTTGATGAGTACGCAGGAAGAAAAAAAGATGGTTCGCTTAACAGCCAATGGGCGAAAAAGCCAGCCACAATGATTAGAAAAGTAGCTGTTGTACAGGCCTTAAGAGAAGCGTTTCCAGATAGATTTCAAGGTTTATATGCACAAGAGGAATTTCAAAATGTATCAGATGTAAAACTTGATACAGAAAAGGTTGTTGCTGATGAAATCAAAGACAATGCAAATAGTGTAGATTTTGATGAGGACAACATAATTGATGTAGAGCCGACCGACACAGCCGACAAGCAGTCAGAGGAGCTGCCGCCATTCATGCAGAGTGAGGAGGATTAAGTAATGCATCGACACGACTGGATTAAGTTTTGTAAGCATCATAAATGGGGCTATAAGTGCAAAATATGTGGGAGGTTTTGGAGACTATGAGAGTAATTTCACAGCATGGCAATGTTGATTTGCCTTATGAACAGATAGTTGTGTGCCACGCAATGGAAAATGTCACAGCACTACACAATGAGAAAGGATATATTTTAGGTAAGTATTCTTCACAAGAGAAAGCGTATAAGGCTATGAAAATGCTTAGAGAAGCATACACAGGAAAGCCAAAATTAAATGTAGATGAAATTCCTAACTTAACACCACAGGAGTTTGGAGAAAAATTAGGAATTGGCGATATTCTACTTTGCGATAAAACCAATGCGGATGTCAGCTTTTCAAGCAATTACTACTTTCAGTTCCCACAGGATGATGAAATCGAGGTGTGAGTATGAAAATTATTAAAGGCAAAGAAAAAGAATACAAGGATTGGTACGACAAGAATAGTGACGGATACAGCAGAGCTTGCTTCACTTATGCTGAAAGGTGGGCTGAGCTGTTAGAAGCAGAAATTGACAAGAGCAATGATGTTATGAAGTGTTTTGCTGATAATGCCGACAGATTGAGCCACGAAGCAGACACAGAGGGCATAACAGGATTTATGTACGGATGCGCAGTTAGTATTCTTTCGCAGTGCTGGGAATACGGAGAGTATTTGAGAAAATGGCACAATAAAGAGTATAACTATGACGGAAAAGGTGTTGTTAATCCAGCGCTTATGAGGATAAGCAAATGAAACTTAAATGCTTAGGCTCATCGTCAGCCGGAAATTGCTATCTGCTAACTTCCGACAGTGGAGAAACGCTTATCCTTGATTGTGGAATACCGATTAAGGAGATTAAGAAAGGCTTAGATTGGAACATAAGGGGGATAAAGGGTGTGATTATAAGTCACACCCACCTACCCTAGACCACAGCAAGTCATTAAACGATTTTAAATCAATGGGAATACCGATTTATGCACCATATTTGAAGATTGATTATATGTCAATGAATATGGGTGAATTTACAGTAAAACCCTTTGATTTGACAACAATAGACGGAAATTGGACACACACACACGCAAACGGCGAGCCTTGTCCGATATTCGGCTTTCTGATTACACACAAAGAAATGGGAAGAATGCTTTATATAACCGATTGTGAACTAATCAAATGGAAGTTTAGAGACATAAACCACATTCTCTTAGGTGTGAATTATGACAAGGATTTAATCGACAGGGATAACACAGGCAAAGCTAATCACGTATTCAGAGGTCACTTATCCATTGACACAGCTTGCGATTTTGTTAAAGCGAATTATTCAGATAGCTTGCAGAACGTTATTATGTGCCATTTATCAAGCGAGAATGCCGATAAGGATAGTTTTATCGAGAAGATGAAAAAGGTTGCTTATGGGGCGAATGTAGGTGTTGCGGAACGTAACAAGGAATGGCTACTTTCTAATCCTAATGAGTGCCCTTTTTAGAAAGGAGATTATATGCCAAGAATTTCTTTTGGACAGGGAGGTGTGAATGAGAAACTTTTATAGCGGTATCAGTAATGATAAAACACAATTTTTGATAAATATGAATTGGTATAAGGATAATGATGTAGAGGCTTGTTTTAGAATTAGCAAAAATTTTCATGGATTGCCTAAAAACTGTAGCATTGAAAAAAATGATTTTGAATTAGTATATTTAAAATTTGAATGGATTGGTAATACATATTATCCACAAGAAAGCAATAAAAGTGAAGGACAACCAATTAGGGTATATAAAATCAAGATGTAAATAATAAATATATAATTCTGAAAAGAATACAGATTTGAGTTAGTAGAAAGTGAGGAAAAACAATGAATTTTGTAGCATTAATCGGCAGATTGACTAGAGACCCAGACATTAGATACACACAGGGTGAAAATGCAATGGCAATAGCAAGATTTACACTTGCCGTTGACAAGAATTTTAAGAAGAAAGACGATAAGGCAAATTTCATTAACTGCGTGGCTTTTGGCAAGATTGCTGAAACAGTAGAAAAGCACGTATTTAAAGGCTCAAAGATAGCAGTTATCGGTGAGTGGACTACAGGCAGTTACAAGAATAGAGACGGAAACACAGTCTGCACTAACGATTGTAACATATCTAAGTTGGAATTTTGCGACAGTAAAAATTCAAGTGGCAGCAGTGCAGAGCCACAGTCAAAACCCGATGATTCCTTTATGTCAATTCCTGATGGTATTGACGGGGAATTACCATTTAATTAACGAGGTGGTTAATTACAGGGCAGTCAGATAACGGCTGTCCTAGAAAGGAAAAATAATGGATTATACAAACGAAATATTTGCGAACATTGCAAAGGAAATAGCTGATCGGAAAGAGTATGTAATTACAAGAGCGTTTACATCGCAGATTGCAGAATTATTACAGAAAAACGGCATTATACCGATATGCAGTGAAAGATTCATAAATCTTAATCCTGATGTGCCAAATTACAGTTCTGTCAGAAGAGTCACTGTTTCATTTGATAAGCTTGATTGCACCAAGCATGACCGAAAAGTGAGAGAAGAAGCATACAGAGATTTTATCAAGGAATTTGAGAGCAGAGTTAATTCAAAAGATATATCTGAAAAACTCTTTGAAACTGAATGTATATTATTGGAGCGTGATAAGAATGGCACAACCTAATTACAGAAAGATATATGCAATCAAGAAAATGAATGAAAAGCGTATCTTAGATGTTTGCCCTGATATGAAACGTAAGAGTGGTATTTATTTCTATACTAGAACTGATGAAAACGGAATATCGTACTTTTATATCGGCCAAAGCGTAGATTGCTTAGAACGTAGTATATCGCACTTGACAGGCTATCAGCACATAGATTTATCAATCAAGAAAAGAGGATTTTATAGCGAAAACAATCCTTATGGTTGGAAGTTGAATGTTATGTACTATCCGAAAGACAAGCTTGACGAAATGGAGCAATATTGGATTTTGGAATACACAAAAAGAGGTTATCAGTGCAGATATAACAAGACGGCCGGCGGTCAAAGAGAGGGCAAGGAAAAGATAAATGAATTTAAAGCTCCTAGAGGCTACAGAGACGGCATACAGCAAGGCAAAAAGGTGTTAGCGAGGGAATTATCCTCTATCGCAGAAAAACACCTTATAATCCGCTTAAAGCCCGAAAAAGAGCATAACAAGGTATCGCAAAAACAGTATGAGAAGTTTATGGATTTAATTAATATTGGGAATTGTGAGGTAAATAATAATGATGATTAAAAAAAGAGTCTTGGACGAGTATTCGTCTTGCAGTGCGCAACATGACGAGTACATAACTAGGTGCTATTGTTCCAACTGCAATGAATATTTAGGCGCAACGGATAGTACATATTTGAAAAGTAATAATACTTTAAGCAAGGATATGAGATTTTGTCCTTATTGTGGAAAACATGTTTAATTTTTATTGAAAGTGGGTGAAAGTGATGAGCAGTAAGTTACACAAAATACCACATTTCGACACTTATGATGATATAAGAGCTGAAATGCAAAACGATTTACAGTACAGACTTGCGAATAGAACGGATAAAACATCTCTTGGCAGGCCTTTATATTATCGAATAAATGTACAGTTGATATTAACACAGGAATGTCCTTATAACTGTCCGTTCTGCTTAGAGAGAAAGAACCCTATGCAAGGCGACAATAATTTTAAGGCACAGATTGAGTCGTTAAAAAAGATATTGTCGGAACATCCCAATGCGAGACTTACAATTACAGGCGGAGAGCCGGGGCTATATCCTAACCATGTTTCAGAACTAATTGATACATACAAAAAGCATAGCAATAATGTATTTTGTTCAATCAATACTACTGGATATTCAAAGGAGCTTAACGGATTAGCGCATATCAACCTATCTTATAACGGTTATGTGCATAAAAGCCCTAGTGATTTCCCTAATTGCACAGTCCAAACAGTAGTTGAAAATCCAACGATTGAGTATATTAAAGATTTTATGGAAATGGAAGCTGATAATTTTTCATTCAGATTTTTAAGCGGGCTTGAAAAGAAAGATTATCCTGTAAAAATATGGAATGATTTACAGAATGATGATGATATTGATATTCATACCTTTAGAATCGGTGATTTCTTTGTATACGCAACATTTGAATATATGGGAAAACATGCAAGATTGACATTAGGGGATATGTGGCAGCAGAGAAACAATGATTATAAAGATGGATACTCAAATATTATTATTCATCCCGATGGAACTATTGGAACTAATTGGAGATAAGAAAGTAGGTGATTTGGAATGAAGCTTTTGAGTAAAAAGAAATGTGAAGAAATTCTGAAAAGAATTACTGCAAATGAAATTATTCAGACAGAGTACGGGCTACGCGATATGGAAGCAGAAACAAAGGCAACGGAAAATAGGGCAGAGATAGCTTTTATTGTCGGTGGCTTCAAGGGTATGAATAAGGTGCAGAACACGTTGAGAAAAAGGTATAACAATATAAACCACGAGGGAAAAGATTAAAATATATCAACCGAAACTTGAAGAAAATAGGAGATTAAAAATGGCAGAACGTAGAATGTTCACAAAAAAAGTCACTGATGATGATAATTTTATGGCTTTATCATCAAGTGCGCAAGCCTTATATTTGCATTTATCTATGTCTGCTGACGATGACGGATTTTGCAATCAGGTATCAGTTTCCATGTTCAAAGCTCACGCAAGTGTAGCTGATTTACAACAGCTATTGGAAAAAAGATACATTTATCAGTTTGACAATGGTGTGATTGTAATTAAGCATTGGCGCATGGCAAACGCTTTGAGAAAAGACCGGTATACACCAACGAATTTTAAGGAAGAATTAGCAAAATTAAAGATAAAATCCAATGGTGCATACACATTTTCTGATGATGGTTGCCGTGTGGTTGCCAATGGGTTGCCAGATGGTTGCCAAGTGGTTGCCACTTGTCTGCCACAGGATAGTATAGGTAAGGTAAGTATAGATAAGAATAGTATAGTTAAGGATAGTAAAGATAAGAATATAAAAGAAAAAGATATTGATAAATCAATATCTAAAAAGAAAACTGTCTACTACCCTGATGATGAAATGCTAGAGAGCGCTTTTCAGGAATACCTGACAATGAGAAAGAAAATCAAAAAGCCAATATGCACTGACATGGCATTACACCGAGCTATGAACACTATCGAGAGACTTTCAAAGGGTGATAATGATTTGGCGGTTAAAATTCTTAATCAGTCAGTAGACCATTGTTGGCAAGGGCTGTTTGCACTAAAGGATAACGAGCCACATTCAGCTAACAAAGGAACCATTGATTGGGACAATGTGTAAAGGAGTGATGAAGAATGAGTGATTTAATCAGCAAAAGTGAAACAATAGACTTACTGTACCAAGTATTTGAAAAACATAGTATGGCAACCGATAAAAATGATCTCTTAGGTGGATTTGGAGCAGAACTATTTAAGAATATAAAAGCAATGCCTACCGCCTATTCAGTTGACAAGGGAGATATGAAACATAATCTTGCTGAAATGTATGCTAAAAATATGGTTGATTATGGAGTTGATGTAACTGAAGCATGGCAAACAGCAACACAACAATCATATGCTTTAGAAAAAGCATATGTCCGTGGTAGACAATACGAAGCAGATAGGTTTATCGAATTGAGAAAAGAATACAATGATGGCTGGATTCCTTGCAGTGAGAGGTTGCCGGAAGCAGGAAAAAGATATTTAGTATCAGCTATTTGGAAAGATAAAGATTTTGAAAAATCTGCTGTATATGATGCAGTATACGGAAGTGACGGATTGTGGCATTCATACAATTATGAACCTGTATCTTATAAAGTTATCGCATGGCAACCATTACCGGAACCATTTAAGGAGCGTGATTGATATGTTAAGCATTGATGAAGCAATAGCACACGCAAGAGAGGTTGCAAATGAGCAAAAAAGAAGAAGCGGTATTTGTGCACAGAGCGATTCAGAATGTGATAAATTTTCAGCTTGTCTTAAATGCTCCGAAGAACACGAACAGCTTGCAGAGTGGCTGGAAGAGTTGAAAGAGCTGAGAGAATACAAGAAAAGAATTGAAATGCAAGATATGGACGATATTAACAATCCATTGGAACCTTTAAAATTGGGAAAAGCATTAGAAAGTGAAATATTTAAGTACAACTACAGGAAAGAGCATAAACCACAGGATATAAACATTCTTGATTATACTGTTATGTACGCATTGAAACATTGTTTAGAAGAACAGTTAAAGGCGGGTGGCAATTCTTGACAAGAGACGAGACAGTTAAAATCATTCGCATAATGTGTGATTGCTACCCCAATTACAGGCCGAGCAACTTATCAGAGACAGTAGATGTGTGGCAGATGATGTTGGAAGAATACAGCTATAGTCAAATATCTATGGCATTGAAAACTTACGTGCATTCCGATACAAGCGGATTTGCACCGAGTATCGGACAGCTAATCAACAAACTGCATGAGGTTCAATCCCCACAGGAGCTTAATGAAATGGAAGCATGGTTCCTTGTTAGCAAAGCACTTAGGAATGGCTATTATGGTGCAGTTGAAGAATTTAACAAGTTACCACCACTCGTACAAAAGGCTGTCGGGAGTCCTGATAACTTGCGGAATTGGGCACTGACGGACAGCAAGAGCATCGAAAACGTAGTACAGTCGAACTTTATGAGAACCTACAGGACAGTTGTTAATCGAGCAAAGGAATTTCAAAAAATGCCAAAGGATATACAGGCATTGATTGAAAGTGTTAATAGAAGCTCGTATTCGGCTCAAATCGGTTCTAAAAATCAACAGACGATAAAATTATCGCTTGAAGATAATAAAAGCCAAAATAAGCCAATTAAAGGTATTCCAATACCAAAAGAAATTAAGGAACGTATCGAGCAGATGAAAAGATAGGAGGTAAAGAGGTTTTGGTCGACCAATTAAAACATGTTTTACTCCTAGCGAAAAATGATAAAAGACAAGTATTTAAGACAGAGATATGAAGAACGAAAAGCCAGTAACCTTTGCGTGCTTTGCGGGAAGCCACTTGATAGAGAAGGTGTGGTTTGTACGGCATGTAACAGCAAACGCACAGCATATGGCAGAGAGCTTTATAAAAAATTACAGGCAGTTGGTGTTTGCCCTAGGTGTGGCAAGAACTTGCTGTATGGTGATGAAAAAAGCTGTGTTGAGTGTAGAGCAAAATCAGCCGAAGCCATGTCAAAGATACGTGCTAATGATGTTGAAAAATACAATGAGCGACAAAAAGCATGGCGAAAAGCACGATACGAAAAAGACAAAGAGAACGGCATATGCACACGCTGTCGTAAAAGGAAAGCAGACCCAGGACATACCACTTGCACATTTTGCCGGGAAACAATGAGAAGAGCACACGTTAAAATGCCTGAAAGAACCGGCAGATATGAACAAGGGCTGTGTTTTTTCTGCGATAATCCGATAAAGCCCGGATATAAGGTCTGCGAAATGCACTATCAGAAGAATGTTAAGAACGCAACTTGCGAAAAGGCAAACATAGCACGGCAGAAAATGAAAGAAAGGAGTCCACAATGGACACCTTGAAAGATTTTTACAAATTTTACCGACCACTGCAAAGGAAATATGACTTGCAAATGATTTACAAAACAAATAGCAAGGAAGCAAAAATAACTATCCGGTGGCGCGGTAAAGAGCTTGTAAAAGTCACAGAAGAAACTACAGAAACCTGTTTTAACAGAGCGAAACGAGAACTTGAAGAAAGAATGAAAAAATATGAGCAACAAACTGAAACCAAAGAAAAAGCACAAAGAGCCGGATTTTACATGGACAAAATCAGAGAGAGTTACGCTGAAAAGTAGCAATAACCGCAGAAAGCTCGTAAGGCGGTCTTTCACAGACTTTATGGACTTAGGGTACTACGTGCTTTATTTACACCACGGATTTGGCAATAAGCGCATTGTAAGACTCGAGAGAACTATAAATGAGTACCTTGAAAGAGCACAGGATGAAAAAGAAATGAAAATCGAAACGCTTGCCGAACTTTTGAAAGTGAGATACGGCATTGATGTACAGAAAGAGATTAATTTAATCCCAATGCAGCAGTTGATTAGGATTTACCAAAGGAATAATCCACTTACAATAAACGACACGAGACAGCTTTTAAACAACACGGCATACAGCTACATGACTTTAGCATGTACAGCGCTTAAGCTGATGTTTAAATTGTCGGTCAGAGAAATTAAAGAGTTTATCGCAGAATTTAGAGACTTAATCGACACACTGTATAAATTTAATCAATTCGGTCTGACATTGCCAAAGGTGGCACAATGCCTTGCTGATGAAGCTAATTATGTTGATGAAAGGTACATAAAGGTGATTGATTAATGACTTACGCATGGGATAACGACAGCACTCAAAATGCTCACATAAAGCAGATGAGAGACGATAGGCAAAAAGCCTACATGGAAAAACACAGAGACAATAAGGCATATGAGAGATTCAAACACATGCCGAATTATGGGAAAGGAGTATCAGACAATGACAAATAGAGAGAAATTTGCAGAACAGATTTTAGATATTGCTTGTGGCGGTAGCAAAATAGCAGTTGACAAAGCAACATTAGAGCTGGCACCGTGCTATAAATTAGCGTGTAAAGATTGTTTATTTAGTTTTGGTAATGGTGATTGCAGAGGTGCGAGAAAAAAATGGGCGAATAGCGAATATGTTGAACCACCTGTTGACTGGTCAAAAGTTGCAGTTGATACACCTATTTTGGTTAGAAATAGCAAAGAAGAAGTGTGGGAAAAGAGACATTTTGCAAAATACGAGAACGGAATAGTGTACGCATGGGTTGCGGGAGAAACATCTTGGAGCGCGATTAGCAGTAATATGACCGATTGGAAAATGGCAAAGCTGACAGAAAGTAATAGAATATTGCCCTTATTGTGGTAAGAATTTATACAGTTAAGTTAAACCAAATATTCAGTAAGCAGAAAGGAGTAGTAATGGCAAAACACGATATTGACAGTTGGATTTTAGATGAAACAGAACTGGCAGAACACTATAAGGATATAGGCAAGCCAGAAGGATATGACAGCAAAATGGAACTTGTTGGATTGCTTAAACAGTTAAAAGAGTATCAGCACTTAGAAGAACAGGACAGAATTATCAAATTTTATCATTGCGAAAGTCTCAATGAGTATTATATCGGAAAACGTTGCGGCAATTTCTATTATGCAGAAGCAGAGGTTCAACCAAATGGAGATATTTGTTTATATTATAAATGGTCAAGATATTTGCCTTGGGGCGAACACGTAGTAGATGAATTGTCATTATGGAAAGAGTATACATATCCGAGCGAACCAAAGGAAATATCTTTTGAGGAATGGTTAAAGGGATGGCTATCCGGAGCAGAAGCAAAACTAAAAGAATTGAGAGGTGGAGAATGAGTACAGGAATGAATTTGAAAGAAGCGGAAATCGTAGCAGATAACATTGGCACATCACTGTATTATGACGTCTACAGTAAAGCACTTGATGATTTATTAAATTCTCTTCCTGATTGTGATTATGTCGGAATAGAACGTCTTGTTTGCTTAGTGGAACAGTTAAAGAGAGGTGGAGAAAATGAGCAAACTCCTTGAAAGTGTAAATAAGCGAGACTTTGATAGAAGAATATCGGAAGTTGTTGAAATGCTTGAGGGAAAACATTTCTACGGAACTATCAGTTTGATAAAAGATTTGAAATATTACCTTGACTTAGCCACAAAAGAAAAAGCTTACACTTGTAACTGCCAGCACAACAGCGATTCAAGAGACAATGAGCCTTGTTGTAGATGTGATAGCAAAGTTTCAGAAAATGATGATACAAAAAACAAAGTTACATCTCTGGAAATTATCGTAAGGATGATAGGCAACGAGCCATATTACGAAATCAAGTACAAAAAAGTCGGCGAAGATTATTACCAGGTAGGTTACAGTTCATTCAATATTGATAATGTATTGAAATGGCGTGATGAGTGTTTTGAACTTGTTTATGTGAAAACGACCAATGCCGACAGGATAAGAAAAATGTCGGATGAAGAAATGGCGGAACGTATTGCAAGCAGTCCGAACTTTGATTGTGCTGATTATTGCGATAACTTTTCAGATGGGTGCGCTTTCAGATGCAATAGGAAAGAAAGGGAGTTGGCAGTAACATTAAAATGGCTTCAATCAGAAGCGGAATAGGAGAGAATATGGAAGATAGATATTTATTCAAAGCAAAGAAAACTGATAGCGAAGAATGGGTTGTTGGCAGTTTAATTTCTATGCCTCATGGCGGATATATGATTGACCGCGTTGCTGATAGTAGACGATTTAGGGTTATGATTAACCCATCCACAATCTGCCAATGCACAGGCTTGAGAGACAAGAATGGCAAACTGATTTGGGAGAACGACATTGTTGTTTGTCGTGATTTCACAGAAGAAAAATATGTGATTGCGTGGAAACAGGATGAAGCTTGTTTTGAATATCAGCAATATGGTTGCTCAATAATGAATTTTGAACAATTAAGTGGTTGTGAAGTAGAAGTTATCGGCAACATTTTTGACAATGCAGGGTTATTGGAAAGTGAGTGATGAACCATGACTGACATAACAACAGTAGTATACACCACCCTCATAGCATTCGGCACAATCGGTCTGACAGAGGTAGCGTTTGCGTGGCGCGACATTCGCGGACGAGATAAGACCGATGATGAGATACAAGAGCAGTGGCGTAGTGAAAGGAGTAACAATGGAAAATAAGCACACAATGTCCGACTTATATCAAATGCAATCCATGAGCTTAAATGATAAGATTCGCATGACAAAATATCGTATCAAGGAATGGGTAAATACATACGGAGAGGACGGAGTATATGTTAGCTTTAGTGGTGGCAAAGATAGCACAGTTCTGCTAGATATAGCGAGGAAAATCTATCCGGATATTAAGGCACTGTTTGTCGATGTACCGACACAATATCCCGAATTAAAACAGTTTGCCGAAACCTTTGATAATGTAGACATTGTTAAGCCTAAAGTTTCATTCGCAGAAGTTTGCGAAAAATATGGGTTTCCGATGTTTTCAAAAGAAATATCATCTTGTATTGCAGATAGTAGAAAATCAGTTAAACTCTAGAACGAACGAACGAACGAAAGAACTAACGACCGAACCAACGAACGAACGAGCTTCCATATGC
>ERZ1023641.46-NODE-46-length-62411-cov-11.610992_pt1 | contig 62411 bp, 48 predicted proteins | sample MGYA00380335_ERZ1023641 | MGnify/ENA primary metagenome ERZ1023641 (study PRJEB33179, sample SAMN07448970) | human gut metagenome | biome: Human-gut; feature: Human associated habitat; material: Faeces | host: Homo sapiens | place: India: Bhopal | collected... | reverse complement strand
ACGTTAATTAACTCTCTCATTTTCAATCGATTACATAAGAATTAACAGAGTATTGGTTGTAAGCAACAGATTTATAAATCTCATTTTCAGCTCGCAGGAAACAGCTGAGGGTAGCATCGTTTTCGCTCCAATGACCATTCCTACAAAGTTAATGGACGTCAGCATAGCTGTTAGCATGCAACTGGAAATAAGCAACATGCAAGAGTTTGTTAAAAACTACCTTGCTGACAGAAAATCTATTTCTGCATTAGACTTCCAACAGATGCTTATGCCAGCTGTTAAGGCAACCCTAACCCTGTCGCTCCGCAACTTCGAGTATGGACCAGAAGGACTGCCAGAGCCTTTCGTCAATAATCTTAAGGATAAGCTACAGTTCACACTTGAAGAACGTTTAATAGGTATCCGCATAGTACGTGTGCTCGATCTCACCGACCATAGTTCTGATTTTGAGCGTTTCCGTTCAGTAGAACGCGAACTTTATGCCAGCGAGCGCGAGTTAAGCTACCTACAACGTACCGGCGAGTTCCGCAACCGACTGGAGCAGGAGCAAAACTCACAAACCATCGATCATACACAGAATGTAGAGCAGCTACGCCAAGCGCTTCAATCAATCAACAAGGACCGATTGCTGAACGAGAATGAGATGGAACAGTTCGTGATGCTTTTAGAGAGTCAGAAGCGTCTGCGTGAGGCAAAAACCAAGGAAGAAGAGTATGAGGCTCTTGAAGACATTAAAAAAAATCACATTCTCAAAGATGATGAAATTGCAGCATTGCAGAGTACCCTTGAGCAGAACGTAATAAACCGTGAAAACGTTACTCAAATCTTACGCATACAGGCAAGCCAAAAAGCTGCCATGACACAGCAGATTGCCAATTTTGAGCTCTCTGACAGCAAGATGGAGCACGACATGGCAAATGCCCTCAGGCAAGCTCAACATCAGGGTAATCTCGCCGCTGCACAGCTTGACACCAAGCGACTGCTGGATGCCTACGACAATGAGCGCAACGAATTCGACTGGAATCGAACCTTTTCTCGCCGTCAGCAAGAAGACAATTATGCCTTCGAGCAGAATAAGCGTCAAGATGACTATAACTGGCAGAAGCAACAGCGTGAGCAGCAGTCAGACAATCAACAGGCATTATTTGATCAGCAGATGCGGCAGCAACAAGAGGAACGTGAGCACGCCTTTGCTCGTCAAAACAAGTTTGATGATATGGACATTCTGGAGCGTAAAGCAGCTATCGCACAAGCAAATATGCGTGCCATGAAGGAAGCTGAGCTGTCTGAGCAACAGGAGAAAAACCGCTCGGCAGAAAGCCTTGCCTCAATGCAACACAATGAGCAGATGAACCGCGACAACAACTTTGCCAATATGTCGGCAGAGCAGATACGTGCAGCCCAGTTATCTCATCTATCAGGAGACGCACAAGTGGCAATGGCTCAGAGTTACAGCAGCGAGAATGAGAATGAGCTACGTGCTCAACAGCAAGTCGAGCAGAAAAGTCTATACGAGAAGATGATGCAGCAGCAGAATGTACAAAATGCACAAAATCAGCAGATGATGATGCAGATGGCACAAATGATGCAGCAAGGCATGATGGGCGTAAGTCAACAACAGATGAATGCCCAACAACAGATATTCAAGCAGCAACAGACTCTACAGCAGCAAAGATACGATGATCAAGTACAGATGAAGCAAGAGTATCGAGACAATATGATGCACCAGCAAAACCGCATGGACCAAACTATTGATGCTTCACTCAGTAACATAGGTCAAGTAAGTACAGCGGCTGCAGGAAACATCAACGCCTACAATGGTGGTGCTAATCAGCACAGAGTATGTCCAAGTTGCGGTGCCACAGTACCAGAAGGCGAGATGTTCTGTAGCGAGTGTGGACAAAAAATGGTATAAATTAAATTACTACATAATATCCTTTAAAATATGGATATAGACGATATGCTCAATGAGCTAAACACCAACCTTGAGCGCCAAATGGCAGAGATGAATCATCAGATGTCAGAAATGAATAGCCAGTTAAATACCAACAATAACTTGGAAACGCAGCCTATTGCTTTGCAGAACGGGCTGCTAACTGGCGATTTCTCGTTCTGCCCTGAATGTGGAACCCGTATTGAGGCAGGCACACGTTTCTGTCCTCAATGCGGCACACCTGTCGATATAAAACCTCAGCAGCAAGTAACTGATAAGTTATACGGCATTCTCATGATAGACTCTGCACGTTTGGCCATGAAATATGGAGTGGACGAAGAGCAAATACTGACCGAGATGTTTGAAGTTGTCAACAGCTGCAAAGACTACAATATCATTTGGCACTTGCTCAATGTCTGCAACTATACTAAAGCTCTTGGCAACAATCCTATATGGCTCGACTATAATCAAGTTATCTCTGATTTTATAGAGCGAGAAAGTAGTCTGCACTACGGTCTAAAGACCCACCTACTCATCGTAGGTGGCAATGACATCATACCAATTCCGGAAATAGAAGACCCATTTGGCTCAAGCGACAACGGACGTATTCCATGCGACATGTGTTACGGCTTTTCGGGAAATTTCTTCAGCGATTTGTGGAATGGCGGCAACCGAACCATTAGCGAGTGCGATGTGCGCAATACCGTAGCACGTCTGCCACTTGAGGAGGGTAATATGAAGACCGACTTCAAAATGGATATTATCGGCTATTTCAAACGTTGCGAGGATTACTACAAAATTGGCATAAGATGCGATTGGGTAATGATGACAGCCAATGCTTCATGGCTCCCTGCAAGTCATACCATGTCACACCACCTATCTCTAATAAACTATGCCTACGGTTCGGAAATAAATGACAACGGAATATATGTAGCACCTCCCGTAGCGCCCGATAATGAAGAAGCGACAAACGCTATTGACAACTCTCAGCACGACGCTGGCATGCTACTCTTCAATCTGCATGGATCCGATTCTAAAGACGCATCGGGATTCTATAGCGATAGCGGAGAAGCTTTTTCCATCAATATGCTACGCTGTTCAGCTGCACGCGTATTGAATACCGTGGCGTGCTATGGCGCTCGCTATTATGGCTACGCACGTGAAGAATCAATGGTGCTTACTGCCTTGTACAAGCGTGAGTACTTGCTCTATACCGGTTCGCTTATATCTGTGCCTATGACCACACTTGATGTGCCAGAGGGCGTAGAGGTGGGAGAAGGTAGTGGCTCAGAGCAATTCATGCCTATCTACTGCATGGAACAATACCGTGGATTACCTGCAGGCGAGGCTTTAATGAGAGCGAAGATAGAATACTTCAATACTTTCCGTCATATGGAAAACGATAGTTTCTCATTGGCTACCATTATGATGTTCTCGCTCTATGGCAACCCGATGATTCAACTAAATCGCAACAACGAGGTGATTCGCAGGGCGGAGGAAATGAACGTACTACCAAAACTTCCACAAAACAAGGCAACTACCAAACCGTTGCGTATAAAGCGTCAACAGCGTATGATGGAGAAAAACGGTCCCAAGGGTTTACTTGCTGAAATTAGAGATGCTGTGGATGCAAACCTCAGAGCCATGCATGAGTCGATAAAACAGACTCTATATGCTCAATTTGGACTTGAACCTCGTCATCTGCACCATGTTGATTCCTACACTATATCTAATGACTACGGAAACGTAGAAAAAGGATATATGTATGCCTACAAAGACGACTCGTGTGCATTTGCCCAAAGAACTTGGGCAGAGGTGGACGAGTTCGGAAAAATAAAAAAAGTGTATAAATCCAAATAAACAACTAAATAATGTATTGTCCTAATTGCAAACAAGAATTTGAAGGTAAATTTTGCCCCGAATGCGGTACAAAACTCGTAGAGAAACCAGCATTAGAAGGTGGAATGTCAATAAACCTTGGTGATGCAAATGCAATCAGTGGTGATATAAACCTTCATGACTCACACGATGTAACAAACGTTGACAATAGTGTGCACAATATAACGAACAACACAACCAATATAACAAACATCGCAGCACAAAAAACTGAGATGGAATTGCTCCAAGAACGCAAAGTTGAGTTTATGAAAATAGTAAACAAGACTTTGGCAGATGGCGTTATCTCTCAAGAGGAAATGATGTTATTGGAGAATGAACGGTTGCGCATAGGTCTTGATGCTATTTCAGCAAAACGACTCATAGAGTCTGCTAAAAATAACATCATAAATATGAACAAATCTGGTCTTAATCCAACACAGTTGGTTATTATGAAGCAGATAACCAAAATGATTGATGACAATGACACCGAACGACTTGGCAGACAATTGTCACGTCTTGAAGGCATTGCTAATAGCACTAATGATGAACACACACAATTTATTTACTATCTCTCTGTTGCTGCGTTAGATCCTGATAAACTGATTTCTGAATACGAGTCTTCAACAAGCGATGACTATTGGATGGTTTTTTGGTCGTACATTGCGTACACAAAGAAAAACGATTTTAAGAGAGCAGAGGATGTACTGAATAGATTGTCGCTAAACTCAGCCTACTCACCTGAAAATACAGTATTACTTTCTACTGTTGGCGCAATGCGTGAGTTCGGTAATGAAACGGCTTTAAAACTTATAGAAAGCCTTTCGGGAAACTACCATGAGTATCTTGAGCCATTCGCAAAGTCGCTCTATCTACTGTTGGAGCCCACAATGGCTGAAGAGTTTGGTGCAACAACAGAAAATGGCGCTTTCTATACCGAAAATCTACTTCAGTTTGAGGACGAACAAGCCAAAATTGAACGTGAGAAGGCAGAGGCAAATAAACGTTACACTCTGCGCATGGTGTCTGTAGGGAACAATTCCTTCAAAATATCGATGATACTTAAGTCTAGTCTTGGAATATCGCTTTCAGAAGCTAAAGTTCTTATGGATTGTTCTCCGATAGAAATACTTAAGAATGCAAGCCGTGACGAATATTCAGAACTCTATGAGAAATTGACATCAAACGGAGCTAAAGTTGACATTATCGGAATGTAAAATAAATTTAACGACTATGATACAAAAAGAACTTAAAGATTTCATTGAACAGCATTGCTCTGGTGTGGAACCATCAGAAATCATAATGAATGCTATTGAGAACAAGATTGTAGAACTCGGAGCTGACGGCGAAGAAGTCTTGGCTTTCGTTGAGAAATGTTCAAATGGCCCAACTCTTGTAGAGAAGCAGGCAGAGGCTAAGCGACAGGCTGAACGTGAAGCTGATAGGCAAACACGAATTGAGGAGGCTAAGCACAAAGCTATAAGTGACGCTAAGGTTGCAGAAATAGCTTCCAGCAATGCGCTTACAGCTATGGCAAATGCAGAGACTAAACGTGCCGAGGCTGACACTCTCAAGGAAAAACGCCATCAACAGGTGGTTGATGATGCTAAACGCAAGAGTAAAAGAAGAACCTATATAGTAGCTATCATTGTCATACTACTATTAGGTGGAGCATGCGCAACCGCATATTTCAAAATAATGACAGGTAAGAGCATGGCTAAACTTGCTTCCGAGGCAGCGTACAACCAAATAAATAGCGAACATATTGATGACATTGAAGTAAGTACAGAAGATGTTCCTTCTGACGATCCTTCTATTGTTATTGATGCTAATAGTGATGTTAAAGCACAACTCGAAACGCATTATGATATGGTATATAATCTTAATGCAGGTTTTTATAAGTTGAAGCTCAATAATCTATATGGTCTTGCCGACAAGTCGGGCAAGATAATTCAAAAGCCAAAATTCGATGAAATAGGTAACAAGAACAATTTAGGTCTCATAAAAATTGTCAAAGATGGTAAGATGGGATTTCTTAATCTGAAGGGTATTATTGTCGTTGAACCGAAATACGATACAATAGAGGAACCGAAGGATGGAATGATGAAGGTGTCTAACAACAAGTTGTATGGTTTCCTTAATGCAAACACTCTTCAGGAAGTAACTCCTTGTTGCTATACCTATATTTATTCTCTTCAAGACAATAAGTTTAAGGTAACAAATGGTAGCAAAATAGGTTATCTTAACGCTGATGGAAGTGTAAACCAAGAGCCAAGATAATTGTGTGTTTATAATATATTTTATAATTCTTAAATTTTAAAAGTATGAAAATTAAATCATTAATCATTGTGTGTTTAGCCATTTTAGGTCTTGCAAGTTGCTCAAAGGATGGTAGTCAGACCATCAAACTGGATGAATTTGCAGCAGTTAAAGATAATTTTGGTGAAAGTTTTGAGGGAGACCGATTAATGGGAACTGTATTCTCTATAGTTCCTGGCGACTACACAATCACATGGACTGTGAAAGACGAGCTACCACAGATGACACAATACAAGGGAGAGATGAAAATAAAACTTAAGCTTAATAAGAAAGTTGAGATTATTGATGAGGAAAAAGCAAAGGATAGCGGAAACTTTCCAACATTCACTCTTGTTGATGCAAATGGCGATAAAAATATAAAAAATTCATCAGAGTGGTATATTGGTAAGGATCCATGGGGCATTAATAGCAATAACGATTTAACAATGGAGTTTGTTGAATTTCTTAGGTCAGAGCCTGGAACGGTAAAAGAAATCACACTCACTTCTCTTCTTGTAGAATCATCAAGCAAAGACTATGCTCAACAAATAACATTCATAACAAACGAAGCAAAGGGATTTGTATTGAATGTTAAGGATGATGAATTCTATCATAGATGGCTCAAAATAGCAGAATAAAAATGAATATTTGATTTCTAACAACTTCTTACAATGAGCGGACAAGATTTGAAAAAGAAAATTATAGATATGCAAAATGATTCTATATATCAGAATCTTTCGGCATCCTATAACAAACAAAATATATTCAGCATATTGAAAATTGAACGTAATGAGAACAGACATAGCGCTTTCTTGTGTTGGCTTTTCAATCCTGACTCAGAGCATGGTCTGGGTTTTATTCCTTTGAAAAAGTTGCTGGCTTTGTATGCATTACATAATGAAGCTCTGCAACCAGACCTTGCAATGTTGATGATAAGCGGAAATTATCAACTGGAAGTAGAAGATTGTACTACAGAAAGATGTCTTAATCAAATATCAGAAAGCAATGGTAAGGAACGATTGGATATATGGATGAAACTTTGGCTGACTGATTGTGATGGCAATAAAAAGATGATGCCATTGGTGGTTGAAAACAAGGTATACTCAAATGAGGGGCAAAACCAAACAAAGAAATATCACGATGCGGTCGTCCAATATCTGGCTAAAGAGAAAGGAGCCCATGCCATCGAAATATATCTGACCCCCGACGATACAAAAACATGCAGTTGTGAACAATTTGTACATCTTACATACCAGACTCTGCTTGATAATGTGATAGAGCCATTGACTGCATACCCAATGTCGTCTGAGTATAGCGACTTGATTAATGCCTACATTGAGAATCTGAGTGTGCCAGCTACACAATGGACTGATGATAAAGAGATCGACCCTAACAAGTTGTCAAACTCTATTCTGGCTATATCTTCGACTCATCGAAAAAATCTAACTGATTTGTATAGCAGATATAAAGAGCTGTATGATGCCGCATTGTTTGTGGCTGGAGGTGAGGCGACCAGAAAACTTATGAATGACATAAATGTGAATAGTGAGTATGTAGAACTGCTACAGAACTTTTGGGACAACAACATCAATCTGTTTACCACCATATTGTATGTGTGCAAAAGCCAGATTGTAGAAGGTCACGAAGGTGAACTGATGAACGTGTTCAAGCAGAATCGTCGAGACAATTCAAAATATCGCGTTCTTTGGGATAAGAATGGTGATGGCAATTGGACTACTATAGATGGTTTTGAAAATTCTCTGTCCAAGGGCAGAACTGTTGCTGTTTTCTTCATGAAATGGATGGAACTTTCATCACCTAAAAGCATTGATGAGGTTAGAGCAGCATTCCCTACAAAAATCAATTCATATTATGCCCACAATAAAAAGAAGAAACAATACGATAGTGTGATATGCTTATCTGAAGATGATAAAAAGGCAAAAACCGAATCAGGTTTTGAAATAGAAATCACTAACAGTTGGGACTTGTATCCAATAAAGCAAGACACACCTTTTGGGCCTGGCTATGGTACGTTATATGAAAACAATAAGGCCGCAGGTAAAGCTATGATTACAAAAATGTGGCGCAAAGGCGACTTTAAAAGTTTCCTCGAACATATAAAAAAACACAGCAATACTCTATTCAAGCGTGTCAAGATTGTCGATGCTTATTAATATGACAACAGATATATAGATAGTTGTTCAGAATAAAGATCAGAATGAAAGTGTTGGTGTCTTTGAAATACCAGCACTTTTTTTTGAAATTTTCCATTCATATTACTATATTATATAAGGTATAATCTGAAATACAAAACAATATGGCAGGTAAAATGTCTTTATGCATTATCAAATACACCTATACACGCTATGTAGGGGTGGACATCGAAAAATATACTCGGGGAATATATGAGTATGTGAAGGAAGCGTTTGGGGAGTTGCAGCCACAAATGTCGGAGCCAGGAACTATACCAGACATGCCTGACTATCTGGACGTTGTGCTCTGCAAAAAGGACGGCAGCAACTTCTTAGAAATGGATATCGTAAGACGTGCCATCAATATCCCGACTGACTATCAGTTGGATGGATTGGTGCTGGAAATCTCTATCGTCAACTGCGATGGTACTAACTATAAGAAGACACACCAATATCATACCTAACAAAGACAATGTGGAAACTATGAAAAAATTAACTTACGACACATTTAAGCGAATGCGAAAGGATGAGAAGGAGGATGTGTTTCGCCAAGCTCACGATTGCAGCATCCGCAACAAGCGACAGTTGGAGCAGTCGAAACTTTGCGGCTGCTTCAGCTGCTGCGAGATATTCCCGCCGTCCGAAATAACTGACTACATATCAGACGAAGAACCTACAGCCGAATGCCCCTACTGCCATATCGACGCCGTCGTAGGCGATGCCTCGGGCTTCCCTATTACCAAGGAATTTCTGAGTAGAATGATGAAGAGATGGTTTTGGTGATGTAATATTTTTGCCAGCAAATGTTTGTAAATCAACAAAAATGCTGTATATTTGCTGATGAAATAATAAATAGCAGCGTTATGGTAGAGAAATACATTAATCCACATACTGACTTTGGCTTTAAGCGACTCTTCGGTTCTGAGTTTAACAAGGAATTGCTCATCAGCTTTCTGAACGCTATGTTTCATGGCGAGCAGAACGTTCAAGATGTCACATATCTAAATTCTGAGCAACTTGGCGACCGTGCTGATGCCCGACGTGCCATCTTCGATGTATATTGCGAGAACGACAAGGGCGAGAAGTTTATAGTAGAGATGCAGAATGTATATCAGGAGTTTTTCAAGGACCGTACTATATATTATTCTACGTTCCCCATTCGTGAACAGGCACAGCGTGGAGGAGAATGGGATTTCCATCTTAACCCCGTATATACAATCGGTCTGCTGAACTTCAACTTTGCAGATGGACTTGAGAACGCCAAACGATGGCACCATGAAGTAAAGCTGATGGAGGTGGACACGCATGAGATATTCTACGACAAACTGACGTATATCTATGTTGAAATTCCGAAGTTCGACAAGCAGGAATCGGAACTCGTGACGATGTATGACAAATGGATGTATGTGCTTAAGAATCTCTCCAGACTTATGCAACGCCCAGCAGCTCTTCAGGAGCGTGTCTTTACAAGGCTTTTTGAGCAAGCTGAGATATCCAAGTTTAATAAGCAGGAGCTAAAAATGTACGAGGACAGCGTCAATGCCTACCGCGACATAGTGAATGCCATACGAACGGCTGAGAAGACGAAGTTTGCGGAAGGACATGCGGAAGGACATGCGGAAGGCATGGCTGAGGGCATGGCTAAAGGCATGGCTGAGGGCATGGTTAAAGGCATGGCTGAGGGCATGGCTAAAGGCATAGCTGAGGGCGAAAAAGAAGCAAAGGAAAAGATGGCTGCCAATCTCCTTTCTCTTGGAGTGCCTTTAGAAACTATAGTGCAAGCATCGGGCTTGTCGGAAGAAGAGATTCTGAATCTTAAACTGTAATTTCGTTCGTGAACTATCTAACAGTACGATATGATTTTCATAATAGCGGGGACTTCGGTCTCCGCTATTGTTTTTCCAAAGGACAATGATGCGGAGGTGGTTTTGGTGATGTAATTTAAAAGAAAGCTATTCGGGTTGGCATTTAAGAACTTCATCAGGAAGCATCATACGACAGTCGGCTTCGGACAAAGGAGGCTCCTTTAGGAATAGCACATAGATGATGTTTTTGCCCTGCGCAAACAGAGCCTTCTGTGTTTTTGCCTTCAGCTTCAAGAGAAGGCGGTCTGCATAATCAGCCGACTTCCATTTACATTCTCCCACAAGAATAGTGTCCTTGTTGTCTGCAGCCTCAGCCACAACATCAAACTCCAGTTCCTCAAATCCTATCGGTGTCTTGCGTCCTTCTTCGTACATGGGTACCTTTCCCCACCAACGGCGAGCCATATTCCAAGTATGCCCCAAAAGTTGGTTGCCTGAAACAGCAGTCTGGCACAATCTCTCCCATACATTTCCGACAAAAGCAGGGAATCCGTTCTCTATCTTCTGCATCACAAACGCAGTCCTGCCAAGAGCAAGCATCGAACGGTGTGGCTCAATGAACGTATAGTAGAACGCCATGAAGTTGTCGTCTATGACATATAGCGTCTTCTTTGTCTTCTCCTCGCTTTCGCCGAAAGGAACATCCTTGCTGATGTACGACATTTCTGTTAGGGCAGATAACGGCTTTGATATTTCAGTGGTTTTCTTGCCTATGGCTGATGCAACGGCAGAATATCTGGTGTTGCCGTGTCCGATGGCGGTCATGATAGACTGGAATGGGGCTATATCGTTGGTCTCGTCTATAAACAGTGCTGTAGGTTCACTGAAAAGGATGCCATGCTCGTCAAGCACAAGTTGGTCTATGGCTTCATTCAGAGAATCATAATCTTCCCTTAACGCCCAATAGCGAGGAACTCCACCCCATACACAATACTCCTCTATGGTGCTAACAGCATCAAGGTTCATAGCCTCTTGCCAATGCTGTGGACGAATAGGGCGAAGATTGATTTTCTCATTGGCTCGTCCATAGAGAGGGTCAGACTTGTCGAGGACAAAATGCTGCATCATGCGTTGTGACGAGCCGCAGATGACGAGATGATAACGGAGCGTGCCGCTGTCTATAATGTTCTGCAATACGGACGGTAAAGAAGGATCCTTCTCCACCATATACGGAAACTCGTCAAGAACAAGTACGGTTTTTTCCTTGCAAACTCTGTTGAATGCCGTAAGAATAGACTCCCATGACGGATAGAGGGGCATATCGAAGCCGCTGTACAGATGGGCTATTGTCCCTGCAAGAAGTGATATCTGAACTTGAGTTTCCTGACGTCCTGCCTCGAAATAGATGTCGTTTTCGTTTATCACCCTCTTGAGCAACGTAGATTTGCCAAGACGACGACGTCCATAGATGACAACAAACTTACTTGTTTCTGAACCGAAAGCCTTCTCAAGACGCTTCTGTTCCTTGTTTCTGTCTACGAATTTCATATTAGGAAAATGATTTTTTAGAAAATGATTTCTGAAAATATGTTTTTGCAAAAATACACTTTTTCAAGGGAACCTACAAGCAAACGGTATATTTTTATTGATATGAACTATTATGAACTTGTCGTATTCACATAAATTGTGTAATTTTGCAAAAATGTTATAATACGACAATTGCAAAACTTGAAATCTATGATAATAAATAAGTTGTTGAATAAGTGCTTATATATTGCTGCTGTCAGTTTCTTTCTGTTATCAGCGAGTGCTATGTGTCGAAGTCGGGCCATGCACGTATGTTCACAGCCGTGAGATATGGCAAGCGTTATGTACTGAAATGCCTGAAGACTGATTTCCGTTATACGCCGGTGTATCGTCAGGCGCTGATGAAGGAGTTTGAGATAGGATTGCAGCTCGATCATCCCAACATCTGCCGCACTATAAGCATGGAGCCAGTGGGCGAATTGGGCGACTGCATTGTCATGGAATATGTGGACGGCGAGACGCTTGAGACGGCTGTGAAAGGCGGCAAGATGACTGAAGAGGTGGTACATAAGATAGCTGCTCAGCTGCTTGATGCTATGGAGTATATGCACGCCAAGCAGATAGTACACCGCGACATCAAGCCGTCGAACATCATGCTTACACATCGTGGCGGCGACGTAAAGCTGATGGATAGTAGTCTCTGGTGAGGCTCTCATCATTTAGTGTGAGCTTTCATTGCAATATTAATTCAATAAACCTCAATAATAATTTGTCGATAATTGCGTTATACATTTATATGCAATGGACCGACCAAATACGTAGAGTAAAGATATTACTGGTGTTCGCCGCGGTGGTTATCGCCGTGGCGTCGCTTGTTGTGTCGCATATCCTCATACGCGACCTTGCTATGGAGGAACACAATAAAATGGAGGTGTGGGCAGAGGCAATGCGCACTCTCAACCGTGCCGACGAGAACACCGACATAAACCTTGTGCTGAAGGTTATCAACGGCAACAATACAATCCCTGTGATTGTGCTTGACTCGAATGGAAATGTACAGGCATATCGCAATATCGACATTAAGGATTGTGAGAACGCAGAGGACACCATGCGCTTTGTGCAATATATGGGACGCAAGCTTATGCGCGAAGACCGAGATATACGTATTGCCATTGACGACAGTAACACAGACAGTATATCATCGGCTGATTATATTAATGTGTGCTACGACGACTCGGTGATGCTGCGCCGACTTGCCTCCTATCCTTATATACAATTAGGTGTGGTGATGATATTTGTCGTAATAGCCATCTTTGCCCTGCTCACATCAAAGAGGGCAGAACAAAACAAGGTGTGGGTGGGACTGTCTAAAGAGACCGCCCATCAACTTGGCACTCCAATATCGAGCCTTATGGCGTGGGTGGAGATACTCAAGGAGACTTATCCCGACGACGATCTGATACCCGAGATGAACAAGGACGTGAAACGTCTGCAACTCATTGCTGATAGATTCTCAAAAATTGGCTCGTTGCCCGAACCTGTTGATACCGACCTTAAGGAGGTGATGGAACATGTAATCGACTATATGGACCGCCGCACGTCAAACAAGGTGAAAATGGTGCGCGACTTTCCTGAAGGCGACATAGTGGTCAAGATAAATGCGTCGCTGTTTGAATGGGTGATAGAAAATCTTTCGAAGAATGCTGTTGACGCTATGGGCGGCGAAGGCACGATAACGCTAAGGATATTCGAGGAGCCTACGAAGGCCGTGATAGAGGTGACTGACACGGGCAAGGGCATACGCAAGAAAGACATACGCAACGTGTTCCGACCGGGATTCACAACCAAGAAGCGCGGATGGGGACTTGGACTTTCGCTCGCAAAGCGTATCATAGAGGAGTATCACAAGGGAAAAATATGGGTGAAAAGCTCAGAAGTGGGTGTTGGAACTACATTCCGCATCGAACTGAAGAAATAAAAACACTTAAAATCAAAAACTTTGCAAAGATTTTGTTGTATGTCGGAAAATATTCGTAACTTTGCACACCAAATGTGTAATTTAGAAGATCTTAAAATAGATTTGAAGGAATTGAACGAGGGTGTAAGCACACTCAACTTCAATTTGAGCGACGCTTATTTCGAGTCGTTGGACGAGGACGAAATCAAGCGTGGCAACATAAGTGTGTCTATAAATGTAAAGCGCACGGAGAACTATTTTGAGCTCGACTTCCATACCGAAGGCACTGTCGTTATTCCGTGCGACCGTTGTCTTGATGATATGGAGCAGCCAATAGAGACGGACGACCGTCTTGTTGCTAAATTTGGAGAAGAGTATTCCGAGGACGACGACCTCATCACAGTCGACGAGCGTGAAGGCTTGTTGGATGTGGCGTGGTTTATCTACGAATTTATACTGCTCAACATTCCCGCTAAGCACGTGCATACACCTGGAAAATGTAACGCGGCGATGATAAAGGTTCTTGAAGAACACTCAGCTACCCGAAGTAGTGGCGAGGATGAAGTGCAGGCGGTAGACCCCCGTTGGAATGGATTAGAAAAATTAAAAACAATAATTAAAGATTAAAGAAAAATGGCACATCCTAAAAGAAGACAGTCAAAGACACGTACACTTAAGAGAAGAACTCATGATAAGGCAGTAGCTCCTACATTGGCAGTATGCCCTAACTGTGGCGCTTACTATGTATACCACACAGTATGCCCAACTTGCGGATACTATCGTGGCAAGGTGGCTATCGTTAAGGAAGTAGCTGAGTAATTAAATTCTCCAAGATGGCTAAGATAAACGCAGTAATCACTGGAGTTGGAGGCTATGTGCCCGACTACGTGCTCAGCAATGAGGAGTTGTCGCGCATGGTAGACACCAGCGACGAGTGGATTATGACTCGTGTCGGTATCAAAGAGCGCCACATCCTCACAGAGGAAGGTCTCGGTACGAGCTATATGGCCCGCAAGGCAGCCAAGCAGCTCATCAAGAAGACTGGCGTAGACCCAGACACGATTGACGCGCTGATCGTAACCACCACAACTCCCGACTACAAGTTCCCCTCTACGGCATCCATTGTCCTTGGCAAACTTGGACTTAAGAATGCCTTTGCTTTCGACCTTGAGGCAGCATGCTGCGGATTCCTTTATTCGCTCGACGTGGCTGCCACAATGATCGAGAGTGGTCGCTACAAGAAGATAATCGTTATTGGTGCCGACAAGATGTCGTCACTCGTCGACTATCAAGACCGTGCCACATGTGTGCTCTTCGGCGACGGCGCCGGAGCAGTGCTCGTTGAGGCTACCGAGGAGGAGAATGTAGGCGTGCAGAACTCTTATCTGCGCACTGATGGCATCGGACTTCCATTCCTTCACATGAAGGCGGGCGGTTCGGTTTGCCCACCTTCACACTTCACTGTTGACCATCGTTTGCACTACCTCTATCAAGAGGGTCGCACAGTGTTCCGCTATGCTGTTACCGATATGAGCAACGATGTGGCTGAAGTGATGAAGCGCAACAACCTCACTGCCGACGATGTGAGATGGGTTGTGCCCCACGAGGCCAACCTACGTATCATCGAGGCTGTGACCAAGCGTATTGGTCTGCCTATGGATAAGGTGGTTGTTAATATCGAGCGTTACGGCAATACAAGTGCCGCCACAATACCTTTGGCATTGTGGGATAATGAGAAAAATATGAAGAAGGGCGACAACGTCATCTTCACCGCATTCGGTGCAGGTTTCGTTCATGGCGCTTCTTTCTACAAGTGGGGCTACGATGGTTCTGCAGTAGCAGGACAGAAGTAATCAAGGAAACATATTATCTTAAAATAAAAAGCACGTTCAGATGCCTCGGCAATCTCGAACGTGCTTTTTCATTTTTCCTACTTGAAGTTCTCTTGTCCGTCAGCCTCACCATGCAAGGCTTCCTTGAACTTATCCCAGTTTTGAAAACCCACGAGCAACGATATTCGGTCGAGAGTCTCGCGCTTGGGTTTCTCTGTGCCCTTGATGTAACTTGACAGCTTCTCTTTGGCAAATACTTTCTGCGGAATGAGCTCCAATTGGTGCTCCACCGTGTCAAAAAGTTTCTTCAATGCGTAATTCATAATTCATAACATACTTAATGCGTAATATTTCGGGGCAAAAGTACGGCTTTTTAATGGAAAAATAGTAATTTTGCAGATATATTTTTCATTCTTATAATTACTGTATGAAAGAATTAGCACTTAAGTACGGATGCAATCCGAATCAGAAGCCTTCGCGCATATATATGGAAGAAGGCGAACTCCCAATCGAAGTACTCAACGGTCGTCCTGGCTACATCAATTTCCTAGACGCGCTCAACTCGTGGCAGCTTGTCAAGGAGCTCAAGGTAGCTACTGGTCTGCCAGCCGCAGCTTCATTCAAGCACGTGTCTCCTGCAGGTGCTGCTGTAGGTCTGCCTCTTAGCGACACACTTAAGAAGATATACTTCGTTGACGACGTAAAGATAGAACTCTCGCCGATTGCATGCGCCTATGCTCGTGCCCGCGGTGCCGACCGCATGAGCTCTTATGGCGACTTTGTCGCATTGAGCGACACTTGCGATGCTGCCACTGCTACACTCATCAAGCGTGAGGTGAGCGATGGTGTGATAGCTCCTGACTTCACTCCCGAGGCCATCGAGATACTCAAGGCAAAGCGCAAGGGTACATACAACGTTATAAAAATCGACCCCAACTATGTTCCTGCCCCCATTGAGCACAAGCAGGTGTTTGGTGTTACATTCGAGCAGGGCCGCAATGAGGTGCGTCTCGACGATCCGAAACTCTTCGAGAACATTCCTACAAAGGCAAAGAATTTCACTCCCGAAGCTATCCGCGACCTCATCATCTCGCTCATTACGCTCAAGTACACTCAGTCAAACTCTGTATGCTATGTTAAGGATGGTCAGGCTATCGGCATTGGAGCCGGTCAGCAGAGCCGCATCCACTGTACACGTCTTGCGGGCAACAAGGCCGACATTTGGTGGCTGCGTCAGCATCCGAAAGTGATGAACTTGCCATTTGTCGACGGCATACGTCGTGCCGACCGCGACAACACTATCGACGTATACATATCGGAGGATCATGATGATGTGCTGCGCGATGGTACATGGCAGATGTTCTTCAAGGAGAAGCCAGAGGTGTTGACCATGGAGGAGAAGAAGGCATGGATAGCCCAGAACCGTGGTGTAGCCCTTGGTTCAGATGCATTCTTCCCGTTTGGCGACAACATTGAGCGTGCCCACAAGAGTGGTGTAGAGTATATTGCCCAGGCAGGCGGTTCGGTGCGCGACGACAATGTGATTGACACTTGCGATAAGTATGGCATCACTATGGCGTTCACAGGAGTGCGTTTGTTCCACCATTAATTAAATAATAAAACATATTATGAGCAAAGGCGACGATATCGATTCAATCATTGCCAATGGCATTTCATGGGGACGTGGCGGAGCTTCGTCAAAGAAGACCGACGACGGCAAAGTGAAGACTAAGGCAAAGAAGAAACAGTACATCACCGGTGCCCATGGCAGCGGTTCGGCACGTCAGAAGGCTAAATACCGCGAGCAACGTGCCAACAGACACAAGAAGTAAAAAGGAATGTGTGGTTGAGGTAATTATTCACCCTACCACTCAGCTGATAGACGGCCGTCACTCAACTGATGGACGCGTGTCGCTCAAGTGACCGATGCGTGTCCATCAGTTGGGTGACGGCTATTGTTTGTTTATATATATATGTATATACGTGCGCGAAATTGGTATAGGTAGACAAAAAAAAGCAGGGAATGTCGTTTGAACAGACATTCTCTGCTTTTATTTCTTTTCGATAAAGGTACTCGAAATTTACTCTGCTGTTGCGTTAACACGACGCTCAGCGATGCGAGCCTTCTTACCAGTGAGCTTGCGGAGGTAGTAGAGCTTAGCGCGACGTACCTTACCGTACTTGTTGATCTCAATGCTGTCGATGTTCGGTGACTCGATAGGGAAGATACGCTCTACACCTACAGTACCTGACATCTTGCGAACAGTGAAACGCTTCTTGTCACCGTGGCCAGAAATCTTGATAACTACACCGCGGTAGAGCTGAATACGCTCCTTTGTACCCTCGATAATTTTGTAAGCGACTGTGATTGTGTCACCAGAACGGAACTCTGGGAACTTCTTGCCGGTTGCAAATGCTTCTTCAGCAACTTTAATTAAATCCATTGTAAATCTGATAATTAAATTTGTTTATCGTTCTCGCGCAACGTAACTGGGCAACACTTCTTCCCGTCATAGGTTACGCCGAAAAGCGGTTGCAAAGTTACTGCTTTTTCGTGTAACTCACAAATATTTAGTGAGTTAAATTCTATATAAAGCTTTAATAACTGTTGATGATTGTTTTATTTGTTGATAAAAATTAATATCTTTGCATAATAAAATCAAATAATATCGCATGAACAAACAATTTGCACTCATTTCGCTTGCCACGCTGTCGCTCTTAGCCACATCGTGCGCCCAGCATCAGTATCAGGTGGCCGAGGTCACCCGTTCGCGCATACTCATCGACTCGCGTTACGACTCTATTATTCCCGCTGAGGCAACAGCTTATCTTGCTCCTTACAAGGCACATGTCGACAGTTTGATGCTGCCAGTCATGGGTACTGCTGCCTCCGATTTGTGGCGCAAGCGTCCTGAAAGTCCGTTGTCAAACCTTTTGTCCGACATATTGGTGTGGAGTAGCCAGCGTTTTGGCGAGCATCCCGACTTTGCTGTCTATAATATGGGTGGCATACGTGCCACTTTGAATAAGGGTGATGTCACCCGTGGCGACATTCTCGACATCGCTCCCTTCGACAATAAGCTGTGTCTGCTCACGCTTAGCGGCAGCGATGTGCTTGAGCTATTCGGCCAGATAGCCAAGGTTGGAGGCGAAGGTGTGAGCCATAGTGTGCGCCTTGAGATTTCGAAGGATGGACAGTTGCTTTCGTCTTCTATCAACGGCAAGCAGGTAGACCCCAATGCTTCTTATCGCATAGCCACCATCGACTATCTTGCTCAGGGCAACGACTATCTCTATGCCTTCAAGAAGAAGACCAATGTAGTGTCGCCAAAGAGCGAGGAGAATAATGCACGCTTCCTTATTGAGGACTACTTCAAGCAGATGAAGGCCGAAGGCAAGATGGTGGATGCCAAGGTAGAGGGACGCGTGACGGTGAAGAATTGATAACTTTAAAAGACAATAAACAAGAACGTAGAATACCGTTATGAAGAAATTATTCCTTATCATAGCACTTTTCTGTGCAACACTAACTGTTTCAGCCCAGAAAACAAAGACAGTGGAGATACTCCACACCAACGACACCCATAGTTGCATACTTCCGCTTAATCCTAACCTTGCCGATACTCTTGTGGCTGGACGTGGAGGCTTCCTTCGCCGTATTGCCATGATTGAGCAGGAGCGTAAGGAGAATCCCGACTTGTTGCTCTTCGATTCGGGCGATTTCTCGCAAGGCTCACCGTTCTACACTCTGTTCAAGGGTGACGTTGAGGTGGAGCTCATGAACCGTATGGGCTACGACGCTGTAACTATAGGCAACCACGAGTTTGACTTCGGACTCGACAATATGGCACGCATCTTCCGTGCTGCCAAGTTCCCCGTGGTATGTTCCAACTACGATTTCACAGGCACTCCATTGCAGGGCATCGTTAAACCCTACATCGTAATCAAGCGTAGCGGACTGCGCATAGGAGTGTTTGGCATCTGTCCGCCAATGGACGGACTTGTAGATGCAGCAAAATGCGAGGGAGTGAAATATCTTGACCCGATAAAGACAGCCGACGACGTGGCTCGAATGCTCAAGCGCGACAAGAAGTGCGACCTTGTGGTGTGTCTCTCTCACCTCGGTTGGATAGTTAAGCAGAACGTCGACGACCACAAGATGATGAGTGGCAACCACGACATCGACGTGGTGCTTGGCGGACACTCGCACACCTTTTTCGAGACTTTGCAGTATATCGAGAATGCTGATGGAAAGAATATTCCCAACGACCAGAACGGCAAGAATGCCATCTTTGTGGGCAAACTGCTCTTGACTATGCAGCGATAGACTATATTATAAAGGAGGACCCAACCTATGATACCCCAAGAATACCAGAAATTTTATCTTAAGGATGTGACGTTTGTCAACCTTATGATGCGCCGCATCTACAACGTGCTGATTGTGGCTAACCCCTACGATGCCTTCATGCTCGAAGACGACGGGCGTGTGGAGGAGAAGATTTACAACGAGTATGTGGAACTCGGACTGCGCTATCCGCCCACATTCACCCAGGTGAGCACCACTGAGGAAGCCTATCAGGTGTTGCGCACGATGCACATCGACCTCGTGATATGTATGCCAGGCAATGCCGACAACGACGCCTTCTCGGTGGCACGCGACATTAAGGCAGGGTTTCCTGCTATCCATTGCGTGGTGCTCACGCCATTCTCGCATGGCATTACCAAGCGTATGGAAAATGAGGATCTAAGCATCTTCGACTATGTGTTCTGCTGGCTTGGCAATACAAACCTCATCCTCTCTATCATCAAGCTCATAGAGGACAAGATGAATCTTGAGCATGACATCAAGGAGGGTGGGGTGCAGATGATACTTGTTGTGGAGGACAGCATACGCTTCTATAGCTCTATCTTGCCAAACCTCTACAACTATATCTTGGCGCAAAGCAAGCGCTTCTCTACAGAGGCTCTCAACCGCCATGCTGCCACATTAAGAATGCGCGGTCGTCCTAAGGTGGTGCTTGCCCGAACCTACGAGGAGGCTATGGCTCTGTATGAACGCTATTCCGACAATGTGCTTGGCGTGATAAGCGACGTGCGCTTCCCTTTGGGTGGCGTGAAGGATAGTGAGGCTGGACTCAAACTGCTTCGCTGCATACACTCCATGAATCCATATCTGCCGCTCATCATCGAGAGTTCAGAGTCGCACAACCGTGAGAAAGCAGAGGCTGAGGGTTTCCGCTTTGTCGACAAGAACTCCAAGAAGATGGCTCTCGACCTGCGCAAGATGATGGAGGAGCACATGGGCTTTGGCGACTTCATATTCCGTGACCCTAAGACCAAGGCCGAGATTATGCGTATACACTCGCTCAAGGAACTGCAGGACAACATCTTCAATATTCCCGACGATTCCATGCTCTACCACATATCGCGCAACCATATGAGCCGCTGGCTTTCGGCACGTGCCATATTCCCAGTATCGGAGTTCTTGAAGAAGGTAACGTGGGAACGCCTTAAGGATATAACGGCACACCGCGAGATAATCTTCGATGCCATAGTGCAGTATCGCCACATGAAGAACATTGGTGTAGTGGCAGTGTTCGACCGTATGAAGTTTGACTCCTACTCTCATTTTGCCCGCATTGGTGAAGGCTCGCTTGGAGGCAAGGGACGTGGCTTGGCTTTTCTCGACAATATAATCAAGACTCATCCTGACTTCAATTCTTTCCCTGGTGCCACAGTGCAGATACCCAAGACGGTGGTGCTCTGTACAGATGTGTTCGACCAGTTTATGGAGCAGAACAATCTTTATCAGATAGCCTTGAGCGATGCGTCTGACGAGGACATACTTCAGCACTTCATGCGTGCGCAATTGCCCGATTCGCTGATAGCCGACTTCTTCACCTTCTTCGAGGCAGTGAAGAGTCCTATAGCCATACGTTCCAGCTCGCTGCTTGAGGATGCCCATTATCAGCCGTTCGCAGGAATATATTCCACCTATATGATTCCCTATCTCGCCGACAAGTATGCCATGCTTGAGATGTTGGCTTGCGCCATAAAGGGTGTCTATGCTTCGGTCTACTACAAAGACTCAAAAGCCTACATGACAGCCACAAGCAATGTCATCGATCAGGAGAAGATGGCTGTCATCCTGCAAGAGGTTGTGGGCAAACAATACGACGGTCGCTACTATCCCAATGTGTCGGGAGTGTTGCGCTCGCTCAACTATTATCCCATAGGCGACGAGCGTGCTGAAGACGGCATAGCATCGCTTGCCCTCGGACTTGGCAAGTATATCGTAGACGGAGGGCAGACCCTTCGTGTGTCGCCCTATCATCCACATCAGGTGTTGCAGACAAGCGAGCTTGACACGGCTCTGCGCGAGACACAGACCCGCTTCTATGCTCTCGATACAAGGCATGTGGGCAATGACTTCAAGGTGGACGATGGGTTCAACATTCTGAACCTTAAGGTGAAGGAGGCTGAGCGCGATCACTCGCTCAACTACATAGCTTCTACCTACGACCCCTACGACCAGGTGATACGCGACGGTATATACGATGGTGGACGCAAGGTGATAACCTTTGCCTCAGTGCTGCAGCATGGAGTGTTCCCGTTGCCCGAACTGTTGCAGATGTCGATGAAGTATGGTGCCGAGTCGATGCGTCGCCCAGTGGAGATAGAGTTTGCCTGCAATCTTAATGATGACCGCACGGGCAGTTTGTATCTCTTGCAGATACGCCCCATTGTCGATTCCAAGCAGATGCTCGATGAGGATGTGGCAGCAGTGCCCGATGCCAATTGTGTAGTGCGCTCTCACAACTCTTTGGGTCATGGAGTAACCGAGGATGTCACCGACGTGGTGTATGTCAAGACCGACGATTCGTTCACTGCCTCCAACAATCCTACTATAGCCCGAGAGATCGAAAAGATAAACCGCGAGTATCTCGACCGTGGTACCAACTATGTGCTTGTTGGTCCTGGACGTTGGGGCTCGAGCGACCCTTGGCTTGGCATACCAGTTAAGTGGCCGCACATATCGGCTGCCCGTGTTATTGTGGAGGTTACTCTGAAGAACTATCGTGTAGACCCGAGTCAAGGCACCCACTTCTTCCAGAACCTCACTTCCTTTGGAGTGGGCTATTTCACTGTGGATGCCAACCGTGGACAAGGACTCTTCCGCAAGGACCTGCTTGATGGCATGGAAGCGGTAGAGGAGACAGAACATGTGCGTGTGGTGAGGTTTGCCAAGCCACTGAAGATAATGATGGACGGAAAGAAGCAGGAGGGAGCCGTGTGTCTATGACACGGCTCTGCTGCTATAGCTAACCAAGATTTTTTTCTTGCAGTGTTCTTGTTTCTCATTATTTTTATCTAATTTTGTACCTTATATTATAAGGTAAGAAGTAATTAGAACACATATAAAACACAGAAAAAGAAAATGAGAACTGTATACGATTATTCTGTAAAGGACAGAAAGGGTAAGGAAGTGTCTCTTAAGGAGTATGCCAACGAAGTGCTGCTCATTGTCAACACCGCTACAAAGTGCGGATTCACACCACAGTATGAGGAGCTGGAGAAGCTCTATGAGAAATACCACGCACAGGGTTTCGAGGTACTCGATTTTCCTTGCAACCAGTTTGGAGCACAGGCACCTGGCACTGATGAGTCTATTCACCAGTTCTGCAAGCTTAACTATGGCACAGAGTTTCCGCGTTTCAAGAAGCTGAAGGTGAATGGCGACGATGCCGATGCTCTCTACAAGTTCCTTAAGGAACAGAAGACATTTGCCGGATTCAACCCCGAACATAAGCTCACACCAGTGCTTGAGGAAATTCTCGCCAAGGAGACACCCGACTATAAGGAGACAAGCGACATTAAGTGGAACTTCACCAAATTCCTCACCAACAAGCGCGGTCAGGTGGTGGCACGCTTCGAGCCTACAGAAGACATCGAGAACATTGCCAAGCAGATTGAGGAATTGCTGTAATTAGAACCCCACGCTTACTAACATATATAAACTACATAACAATGGAACAGAGAGAACATGTGAAATGCCTTATCGTCGGCAGCGGTCCTGCTGGCTATACGGCTGCAATATATGCCGGACGAGCCAACCTCGCTCCGGTAGAGTACTGTGGCATTCAGACGGGCGGACAGCTCACACAGACCACAGTGGTTGAGAATTTCCCTGGCTATCCTGAGGGAGTTGACGGCAATCAGATGATGATGGACTTGCGCAGGCAGGCAGAGCGTTTTGGTGCCGACATACGCGAGGGAAGCATTGCCAAGGTTGACTTCTCAAGCAAACCCTATGTGCTTACTACAGACACTGGCAAGGAAATAGAGGCTGACTCTGTAATCATAGCCACTGGTGCAAGTGCTAAGTATCTTGGCTTGGATGACGAGAAGAAGTACAATGGTCAGGGTGTGAGCGCATGTGCCACATGCGATGGCTTCTTCTATCGCAAGCGCACAGTAGCTGTTGTAGGCGGTGGCGACACTGCTTGCGAGGAAGCTCTTTACCTTGCAGGCCTTTGCAAGAAGGTGTATATGATTGTGCGCAAGCCTTTCCTTCGTGCAAGCGACGTGATGAAAAAGCGTGTTGAGGACAACGAGAAGATTGAGGTACTCTACGAGCATAACACCGAGGGACTCTATGGTGACGATGGTGTGGAGGGTGCTCATCTCGTAAAGCGCAAGGGCGAGGCCGACGAGCAACACTACGACTTGCCTATCGATGGCTTCTTCCTCGCTATTGGTCATAAGCCTAACACTGATGTGTTCCGTCAGTTTGTCGATTGCGACGATACTGGCTATATCAAGACCATAGGCTCTTCACCCCGCACTAATGTTGAGGGTGTGTTCGCTGCTGGCGACTGTGCCGACCCAGTCTATCGTCAGGCTATTGTTGCAGCAGGTTCTGGTTGCAAGGCTGCCCTTGAGGCAGAGCGTTATCTTGCCAATCTGAATGCTTAATCGGTGATTGATTAAGTTGCTTTATTAATACCAAAAAAAAGATATTTTCGAATGCAAACTGAATAGGCATTCGAAAATATCTTTTTTTTGTTCTTATATCTTATGCTTGAGCTAAATTGCGTCCTGCATCAAGTCTAAGGAATATAAACATAAGAATAGTGAAACCCCACAACGACGAGCCACCGTAACTGAAGAATGGCAGCGGAATGCCGATTACGGGCGTTAGTCCAAGCACCATTCCCACATTGATGAACACATGGAAGAGGAAGACCGATGCCACACAGTAGCCGTAGACTCGCCCAAACGTGAATGGTTGCCGCTCGGCAAGTTTCATGAGTCGCAGTATAAGCGCAAGGAAGAGCAGCAATACGCTGGCAGAACCTACAAATCCTTCCTCCTCGCCTACAGTGCAGAATATGAAGTCGGTGTCTTGCTCTGGCACAAACTTCAGCTTTGTCTGTGTGCCGTTGAGAAATCCCTTACCCTTTAGTCCTCCCGAGCCGATGGCTATCTCGCTCTGGTGAACATTGTAGCCCGCTCCGGCAAGGTCTTCGTCGAGACCGAGCAACACGTTGATGCGCACTCGCTGATGAGGCTCCATGACGTTGTTGAGCACATAGTCGGCAGAATAGAAGAACACCACCGAGCCAACGGCAAAGGCGAGAATCATGAACGAATGGGTGAATCGTGTGCGCAGGGCATAGAGTAGCAGATACACGAACATTGCTACACATACTGCGAGTTGCACCCATGTGACGTCGAACGGTATCACGTACACCGAGAAGAGCATTGCCAACGCAGTGATGCCTAAGCTGTAGCCTAGTATTATCTTGGTCATGCGTTGCTCCTCGCAATACACCTTAACCATGCCTGCCGTGAATATCTGCACTAATAGAAGCACCACAAACTTGCCCACCGATGTAGGTGTGGTCAACAGCATGACACCCTCGTATTTTATGCCCACTACGAAATACACCACCATTGCAACACCCGTAAACAGTATGCTGCCAGGCATTCCCTCGCGGTAGAGCACAAGGAAGAAGGTGAGGTAGACAAGGGCAGAACCCGTTTCTCGCTGTCCTACGATGCAAAGCATAGGGATGAATATCACTGCTATGGCTGCGGCAAAATCCTTCCACCTATGTATGTTGTAGCCGTATGCGCTCATGAGTTTAGCCAAAGCGAGTGCTGTGGCAAACTTGCCGAACTCGGCAGGCTGCAGTCGCAATGGACCTATGACTAGCCACGAGTGTGAGCCTTTGATGTCGTGTGGATTGAAGATGGTGGCAAACAGCAGTAGCAGCAATATACCATATATAATATATGAGAACGTGTCGAAAAACCGCGTGTCCATCATCAGTATGACAAATCCCAGGCATATACTTGTGCCTATCCACACAATCTGCATTCCCGAGCGTGTGCCAAGACTGAAGATGTCGTTCTCGCCGTAGGTGTAGCTGGCTCCGCAGATGCTTATCCATCCGAATATCATCAGGGCTATGTATATGCCTATTGTTATCCAGTCGACTTGCGACCAAATGCTTTGAGGTTTGTTTGGCATGACAATTACAATTAAGAATTGAAAATTAAGAATTGAGATTTATGGTGCTACGGCATTTCCCTCCGATGGTTTTGCTATTGCCTCGGGCACGTTGTTGTCCTTGCTGTCTTTCTCGGCAGTTTCCTTAGCCTTTTTCTTGGCTTCTGCCTTCTTCTTTGCAGCTTTCGCCTTCTCCTGTCCCGGGAATCGTGGACCATAGCCAATGCGTCGTTTCTGCATTGCGGCAGCTTGTGCCTCGGCAGAGGGTGACAGCTTTCCGGTGAGATATTGCTCCATCATCAGTCCGCCTATAGGTACACCGAAGTCGGCACCCCATCCTCCGTTCTCCACGTATACGGCAATGGCAATCTTAGGATTGTTCATTGGTGCAAAGCCCATGAACACAGAGTGGTCGCGTCCATGGTTCTGTGCAGTACCCGTCTTGCCACATGCCTCGAACGGCAGTCGCGACAGCATCTTACACGTACCCTTCAAGGCCGACGAGCGCATACCTGCCACCACATAGTCGTAGGCACGTCGCGAAGCCTTTGTGTAGTGGCGGTTGCGGTAGAGAGTGTCGAGCGGTTCGCCTTCCACCTTACGCACTACGTGAGGCACATAGTAATAGCCACGGTTGGCAATGGTTGCTCCAAGGTTGGCTATCTGCAATGGAGTGAGTGTCACCTCGCCCTGTCCTATGGAGATGGATATGATGGTGAGTCCGTTCCACGAGCCTCTGTAGTTGCGGTCATAGTAGTCGGCGTTAGGAATCATTCCGCGTTTCTCGCCCGGCAAGTCGATGCCGAGTTTATAGCCAAATCCCATGCTCACCATATAGTCGCGCCATACGTTCATGGCATCGTAAGGATTCTTGTATTTCGCACGGTTGCCCATCATGTAGTATAGTCCCCAACAGAAGTAGGCATTGCATGATGTGCTTATGGCGTCTATAAGAGCGATGGGTGCTGCATGAGAGTGGCAACCCACGTGCAATCCGCGGCAGTAGAAACCGCGGTGGCAAGGAAATGCCGTGCTTGGCGTTATGATGCCCTCTGTCATATAGGTCAGAGCCTGCGAGGTCTTGAATGTAGAGCCCGGAGGATACATACCCATGATGGAGCGGTTGAGCAATGGTTTCCAAGCGTCCTTCGACAGCAGCTTGTGGTTTTTGGATCGTGAGCGTCCCACCATAATGCGTGGGTCGTAGCTTGGTGCTGACACCATTGCAAGTATTTCGCCCGTCTGAGGGTCGAGAGCCACTATGGAGCCTATCTTTCCCTCCATGAGTCTTTCGCCGAGAGCTTGCAGTTTCTCGTCTATGCCCAGAGTAAGGTCTTTGCCAGCCACTGGTCGTCGGTCGTATTCGCCGTTCTTGTATTTGCCTTGTATGCGTCCGCGTGCGTCGCGCAGAAGTATCTGCACTCCTTTCTCGCCCCTCAACTCCTTCTCGTAGCTCTTCTCCACACCGAGTTTGCCTATGTAGTCGCCCGGCTGATAGTAGTTGTCGTCCTCGATATCTGCAGGCGACACTTCAGCCACATCTCCGAGAACATGTGCTGCAACGCCAGTCTGGTATTGGCGTATGCTTCGACGCTGCACATAAAAGCCTGGGAATCGGAACATCTTCTCTTGGAACACCGAGAATTCCTCGTTGCTTAGTTGGCTCATGAACAGCTGTTGTGTGAACCGCGAGTAGCCTGGATTCTTGGAGTAGTCCTTTATGTCGTCCATTCGCTTTATGAAGAACTCCTTGGTTATGCCGAGAGCCTGGCAGAACTCTGTGGTGTCGATGCGTCCTTTTGCCTCGTTCATCACCACCATGATGTCGTAGGCAGGTTGGTTGTACACCATCAGTCTACCGTTGCGGTCGTAGATGGCACCGCGCGACGGAAACTCTATCTTCTTGAGAAAAGCGTTGGAGTCGGCATTCTTCTTGTAGTCGTCGCTCATGAGTTGCAGAGTGAATAGGCGTATGATGTAGATGGTGACAATAGCCACCGCCACTCCGCTAAGCACAAAACGACGATTTTCGAGGTTGAATTTACTCATTTTCTGTCTCTTACGTTTTCAATTACCAATATGAGTATCACTGTCAATATCGTGCTGCCAACAATACTGCTTGCCCATTGCATCCAGTTGTAGAGGTTGAACGCCTCGATGGTGAAGAACGCCATGCAGCATATAAGCACAAGGATAATGGTGTAGCTCACGAATTTCGACACTCCAAGTGTGCGAAACGAAGGTGTCAGGTCGTCGGCACTGTCGCGTGGCACAAACAGTTCGAGCAGATAAGGCTGCAAAAGAGCTGCAAGTGTCATTGTGGCAGCAGCCACCCCCGGTGTGTTGGAGAATGTGTCTACAGCCAGTCCGAGTGTGAAGCACCAAACGAGTGTTGCCCATTTAGCCTGGTTGCGCTGCATAGGCAGCACAAAATAGGCGTATAGCAGAGGTGTTGCACATCCGAACAGTCGGATATGGTTGAGCACAAGCACCTGCACTATGAGCAGTATGATGAAGAAAACGAAGTTTCTGATGATGTTCAAATTCATGTGTGTATGTGGATTTTGTTATTCGCGTGCCTTGAGCGAGTCTTCTGCGGCACGCAATATCTCAAGTTTCTTGTCCATCTCACGGTCATTGATAACGCACACGTCGCGGAGTCGTGCGAAGTCGGTCGACAGTGTCACCTTAAGTCGGTAGGACATGCCGTTCTCCGAGTTGTAGACATGCTTTATGCGTCCTACAATGATGCCTGCAGGAAACACTGATGAGTAGCCTGAGGTGATAATGTAGTCGCCGAGCTTGAAGTGTGCATGTCGTGGAATGTCGTCGATGTAGGCATATTCGGGTGAGCCGCCTGTCCAGTGCAGGTAGCCGAAGTAGCCTCTGCCCTTTATGGAGCAGCTGATGTTCGATTGTTGGCTGAGCACGGGTATTACCACCGAGTAGTGGTCGCTTGTGAGATAAACTATGCCCACAACTCCCGTTCCGCTCACTACGCCCATGTCTTTCTTCACTCCGTCGGCGGTACCTTTGTTGATGGTTATGAAGTTGTTGGCTTTGTCAAGCGACGAGCTTACCACCTTTGCCGGTATTGTCTCAAAGCCTTTCATCACGTCTTGCTGCATGCGCTCAACGAGAGTGGAGTCTTTTGTGGTGCGCTCTATCTGTTCGGTGAGCTGAGCCACCTCGCGTTCAAGATAGAGGTTGCGCTCGGTGAGTTGTCGGTTTACCTCGGTAAGCGAGAAGAACTGTCCCACGGCAGAATTCCATTCATATACCTTGCCGCTCACGGCGTTTGCCGATGAAAACCAAACACTGCCCTGATAGCTGTTGTAGTGGAACAGCAGCACGAAGCTTATCACTTCGAGCAGTACGAATACAAACCAGTGGTTGTGGCGGGCGAGAAAATCTAATAGGTTGCGCATTATTGTAAAACTAAAAAAGTAAAAGAGCAAAAAAGTAAAAAAGTAAAGACGGTGGCTTTTTGTTGCCACTGTTCAGCGCGACTTATTGCCGCACTCTTCTTACTTCTTTACTTTTTTACTTTTTTACTTTTATATTATCTCATCAGGAATGAGAAACGGTCGATGTTCTTAAGAGCCACGCCTGCGCCCTTTGCCACGCTGTGCAATGGGTCTTCGGCAATGTGGAACGGAATGTTTATCTTGTCGCTCAAGCGCTTGTCCAAGCCACGAAGCAAGGCACCGCCGCCTGAGAGGTAGATACCGTTCTTCACGATGTCGGCATAAAGCTCTGGGGGAGTGTTTTCGAGAGCCGAGAGTACGGCGTTCTCAATCTTTGCCACAGTCTTGTCGAGACAGTGGGCAATCTCCTGATAGCATACAGGCACCTCCATAGGCAGAGCTGTGATACGGTTAGGACCATGCACGATGAAGTCTTCAGGAGCCTCGTCGCCAAGTTCGGTGAGTGCAGAACCCACGTGTATCTTGATACGCTCAGCCATACGCTCCGATACCTTCACGTTGTGCTGGCGCGACATATATTCCTGAATGTCGGCAGTGAGATCGTCGCCCGCAGTGCGGATAGAGTTGTTCGACACTATGCCACCCAATGAGATGACAGCGATTTCGGTAGAGCCTCCACCTATGTCTACTATCATGTTGCCCTCGGGAGCTTCCACGTCGATACCGATACCTATGGCAGCAGCCATTGGCTCGAAGATAAGGTATACATCGCGTCCGTCGGCATGTTCGGCGCTGTCGCGCACGGCACGAAGCTCAACCTCGGTAGAGCCTGAAGGTACGCCAATAACCATGCGGAGCGATGGTGAGAAGAAGCGGCTTCCGGTATGAACCATTTTGATGAGGCCGCGCATCATTTGTTCGCAAGCGGTAAAGTCGGCAATCACTCCGTCGCGGAGTGGTCGGATGGTTTTGATGTTGTCGTGAGTCTTCTCATACATCATCTTCGCCTTCGAGCCGACAGCAATCATTTTGTCGGTGCGACGGTCAAGAGCCACCACCGAAGGCTCGTCAACAACGATCTTGTCGTCGCTGATGATAATGGTGTTGGCAGTGCCAAGGTCCATCGCAATTTCCTGTACGAAAGAAAAAAATCCCATTTAATGAATTTTGAATTTTGAGTTATGAGTTTTGAATTATCGGCTTTGCCGATTTTGAATTATGAGTTGGGAGTTCAGAGTTGTGAATTCTTAGCTATGAGTTATGAATTCTTAGTTATAAGTTGTGAATTCTCAATTCCTAATTGAACAATTCCAAATCGGCTATGCCGATAATTCAAAACTCAAAACTCCTAATTCCTAATTCTATTTAGCAAACCACTCGTGGATTGCAGTGTCGTAGTGGCTGCTCACTCCGAATGCGCGTTCTGCAAACATCTTGCGCTCGGCGAGGTCGGTCTCTGCGCCCTTCTTGTTGAGTATGTCGAGCAATACGGGATATTCAGCCTTGCTTGGCACAATCACCACGTCGTTGAAGTTCTTGGCTCCAGCGCGGATAAGTGAGATGCCGCCTATGTCAATCTTCTCGATTATGTCGGCATCGCTTGCGCCGCTTGCCACAGTCTGCTCGAATGGGTAGAGGTCTACAATCACGAGGTCGATTTCGGGAATGGCATACTCAGCCATCTGGTTAAGGTCGCCCTCGTTTTCGCGGCGTGCGAGAATGCCTCCAAAGATGCGTGGGTGAAGAGTCTTCACGCGTCCGCCAAGGATTGACGGGTATGAGGTTACGCTCTCTACAGCCTGGCATTCAAAGCCAAGCGACTCGATGAAAGCCTGTGTACCACCAGTGGAAAGGAATTTAACACCTTCTGCGTTGAGCTTCTTGAGGAGCTCGTCGAGACCGTCCTTGTGGAATACAGATACAAGCGCGGTCTTGATTTTTTTTGTTCCAGCCATAAAACTTTTACTATTATTGATGTCTTTAAACAAGTTCTCTATGTTTTAAAGTGCAAAGTTAGCAAAAACAACGGATATTACATATTTTAAATGCTAAAAAAACATCAAGACGCGCTTATTTGTTGATTTATGCCCTTTACAACTACCTTTTGCGCAGTGCAAATGGCACATTCTCTGCCTCCTGCTTGGCAATAAAGGCTTTTCCAAAGGATAGCTTTGCAGCGTTGGGTTGCGTTTCAGCCATGCCTGCTTGTGCAGCCTTGCTCTTGGCTGAGCGGTTTTGAGTCACGCGTTCACATTTGATGGTAGCGCGCTCGTTGCCTCCCACTTGGTTCATCACAGCCTCGAAGAAGTCCCATTTCTCTTTCTCGTCGTAGCCAAGGAAGAACTCACGTTTGTTGGGGTCGGTGTCAATGACAAAGCGCATACCGCTATCGTAGGTGAGGTAGAGCATGTATGAGCGTGAGTCGAAGTTCCATTTGAACTTCAGAGTCTGCGATTCGTACATTTGTTTTCCATTCTCGTCGTATACGGGCTTTCCGTAGTTGTCGTAGAGAGGTGCATAGTCGGTTTCCGTGCCGCTGCCTTGGTTGGAGTTGACAGTGTATTGTGTGAAGTCGAAGTCCACGTCGCATTGTGTCTTCACGCGTTTTCCGTCCTCGTCGTAGTATTCGTTCACCACAGTTCCCGTCCATGATCCGTTTAGCACCTGTGCCATTTGTACGTCAAGTGGAGTCTTGTCGTTCTTGTCATAGCCATTGTCTTCGCTCCAGTCGTTGCCCCAATAATTGTCGTCCCAGTAAAATGGGTCGTCATTATCACAGCTTGTGAATGTCATTGGTGCTGCAGCCAGAAATAGGAGTGTAATGAAATAGTAAATGCGTTTCATAATCGTCGTTGTTAAGTGATTAAATATGTTTTCTGATTGCAAATTTAAGAAAAGTATTTCAATTAGATAAAGGTTAAAACCATATTAATAGGTAGGGATTTCCCTATTCTCTATTCCCATCAACTCATTCTCCTCGTCAACACAGGCTACATGTTTCAACCCACATAAAGAACTGTTGCGTGTCATGAAATGATCGTATCATGCCTTGATACGACCGTATTGTGCCTTGAAATGATCGTATCATGCCTTGATACGAAGCTTTTCTGTCGGATACATTCATTTTGGTTTTTTTATCCCAACTGGCTTATAATTCGGAAATTTTATCTAAATTTGCATCGTCAAAAAGAATATATTAAAACAATCGTAAACATTTGACAACAACAATATTACTTGATTTTTTCTATGAAACAGAACAAAAAGAAAAACATCGCGCTCCACGCCTCGGTAGCCATCGCCTTGCCGGTGGCAGTAGCCACACTTGCTGGCGTGCCGCATTCGGCAGAGGCATTGCCTTTGCGTTCGGGACTTGTAGCGCAGACAGCAATGATGCCCTCGGCAGAGAGTCTCATCGTAAAGAACGTAGCGCAAATCAACAACCACACAATAGAGGTGAACTATGCCAATGGACATAGACTCACCATCGACTTCTATGGCGACAACATCTTGCGACTGTTCCGCGACGATAAGGGCGGCATTGTGCGCGACCCTGTGGCAACACCTCCTGCCAAGATATTGGTAGACTCGCCACGACGCACAATCAATGCGCTTTCGCCTATTGATGTAGACGGCACAATACAGTTGACAACAGCTGCTGTGAGCCTGAACATAAACAAGCAGAACGGTAACATAACCATAGTAGACCTGCGCACAGGCAAGACTGTGGTAGACAACCTGACGCCATCGGTAACTGAAAACGGAGCCACAAGCGTGACATTGAAGTCGCATGAGGGCGAATACTTCTATGGAGGTGGTGTGCAGAATGGACGTTTCTCACATCGTGGCGAGAGCATAGCCATAGAGAACACCAACAACTGGGTAGACGGAGGAGTAGCCTCGCCAACACCTTTCTATTGGAGCACAGCAGGCTACGGCATGATGTGGCACACGTTCCGCCCAGGACGCTACGACTTTGGCTCGGAGAATCCCGACCTTGTGCGTCTGCAACACTCCGACGACTATCTCGACCTCTTTGTTATGGTAGACCAGAAGCCCGAGCAACTACTTGCCGACTTCTATCAGCTCACGGGCGAACCAGTGCTTATGCCTAAGTTCGGATTCTACGAAGGACATCTTAATGCCTACAACCGCGACTACTGGAAAGAGGCAAAGGACGGATTCATGCTCTATGAGGACGGCAAACGCTATAATGAGAGCCAGAAGGATAATGGCGGCATAAAGGAAAGTCTGAATGGCGAGAAGAACAACTATCAGTTCTCGGCACGTGCAGCCATCGACCGCTACCTCAACAACGACATGCCACTTGGATGGTTCCTGCCCAACGACGGCTATGGAGCCGGTTATGGACAGACACCAACCCTTGACGGCAATGTAGAGAACCTGCGCCAGTTTGGCGACTATGCACGCTCAAAGGGTGTTGAGATAGGACTGTGGACACAGAGCGACCTGCATCCCAAGGAAGGTGTTGAGGCTCTGCTTCAGCGCGATATAGTGAAAGAGGTGCGCGATGCAGGAGTGCGTGTGCTCAAGACCGATGTAGCATGGGTGGGCTATGGCTACTCGTTCGGACTGAACGGTGTGGCAGACGTAGCCCAGATAATGCCTTATTATGGCTCCAATGCACGTCCGTTTATCATCACTCTCGACGGATGGGCTGGAACACAGCGTTACGCAACAGTGTGGAGCGGCGACCAGACTGGTGGCGACTGGGAATACATACGCTTCCATATCCCGACCTTTATCGGCTCTGGACTTGCCGGACAGCCAAACATCACATCCGACGTAGACGGCATATTCGGAGGAAAGAACGTGCCAGTGAACGTGCGCGAGTTCCAGTGGAAGACATTCACACCTATGGAACTAAACATGGACGGATGGGGAGCCAACCCGAAATATCCTGAAGTGCTCGGTGAGCCAGCCGCAAGCATCAACCGCTCTTACCTAAAGCTCAAGTCGATGCTCATGCCTTATACCTACACCATAGCCCATGAGGCAGTAAGCGGCAAGCCGATGATACGAGCCATGTTCCTTGAGTATCCAAACGACTACACCCACGGAACACAGACAAAATACCAGTTCCTCTTCGGTCCGTCGATGCTCGTGGCTCCCGTATACCAGGACACACGTGCCGATAAGGAAGGCAACGACATACGCAACGGCATCTATCTGCCCGAGGGAACATGGATAGACTACTGGAATGGTGACGCCTACGAGGGTGGACGCATCATCAACGAGTATCCGGCTCCACTGTGGAAGATACCAGTGTTTGTGAAGGCAGACGCCATCATCCCGATGACCAACCCCAACAACAATCCGTCGCAGATACGCAGCGACTACCGTGCCTTTGAGATTTACGCATCGGATAAGACACAGAACAACGGAGTGAACGCAAGCTTCAACCTGTATGACGACGACGGCACAACCGAAGCCTACAAGCAGGGCAAGTCGACTGTAACACCGGTTGACTTTACTGTGAACAAGGGCAACCTCGTAGTGAGAGTGCACAAGACCACTGGCTCTTACGACGGTTTTGAGCCTATGAAGCAGACAGAGCTTCGCATAAACGTGACAAAGGCTCCAAAGAAGGTTGCGGCATTATTGACTGGCGATGGCAAGAAAAAGACGGTGAAACTCGCGGAGGCTCGTTCGCTCAGCGAATATGAGAATGGCGAGAACATGTATTACTACGATGCAGAGCCTAATCTCAACCGCTTCTCCACACCAGGCAGTGAGGCTGCAAAGGTGGTAATAAAGAAGAACGCACAGTTGCTTGTGAAGATAGGCAAGATGGACGTGACCAAAGAGAACGTGGCTGTAACGGTAGATGGATTTGAGTTCAACACCGCAGGTAGACTGCTCAAGCACAATGGCACGCTCGCTGCCCCTGCAGTTAAGATAGCTGAAGACGGACGCGGAGTGTTCGACCTCACACCATCGTGGGCGGCTCAGGCCGATGCTGACTACTATGAGATAGAACACGACGGCATGTTGCTCTCCACTATCCACGGCACAAGCTTCACCGTAGGCGACTTGCTGCCAGAGAAGGAATACACAATGCGAGTGCGTGCCGTAAACCGTGACGGAGCATCTGATTGGACAACCGTGACTGGCAAGACAAAGAACAATCCGCTGGAGTTTGCACTTAAGGGACTTAAGGCCCAGACATCGTTCAAGAACCAGTCGGGACAGTCGGCACAGAAGCTCTTCGACTTCGACGAGAAGACCCAGTGGCACTCACAGTGGGGCAAGGGCGAGGCCATACCAGGCGACATGACTATCGACCTGCGCTCTGTCAACAAGCTCGACCGCATGGAATATATGCCACGCGAGGACGCTGGCAACGGTACATTGCTCGAAGGAACAATCTCTTATAGCAAGGACCGCCAGACATGGTCGAAGCCAGTGGCATTCGCTTGGGCTAAGGATGGCTCAAAGAAGACATTCAGCTTCGAAGGCAATCCGGAGGCACGCTATGTGAAGATGAATCTGCAGAAGGCAGTGGGCAACTTCGCCTCAGGCAGAGAGATGTATATATATAAGGTGGCAGGCACTCAGAGCGTGCTCCAGGGCGACATCAACCACGACAACCGTATCGACGAGAACGACCTCACCTCTTATATGAACTATACTGGTCTGCGCCGTGGCGACAGCGACTTTGACTATGTAAGCTCGGGCGACATCAACCAGAACGGACTCATCGACGCCTACGACATCTCTTGCGTGTCGAACGAACTCGATGGTGGCGTATACTACAGCAACGACCATTGCTCAGGCTCGCTTGTGCTCACACCAAGCCGCACCACCTATGCTGCAGGCGACATGATAGAGATAAAGGTGTCGGGCAAGGCTCTGCACTATGTCAACGCCTTGAGTTTCGCTTTGCCCTACAACGTAGCGGAACTGGAATATGCGGGCATCGACCTCATAGGAATGAAGGATATGGTGAACCTTACCTACGACCGTCTGCACACCAACGGACAGAAAGAGTTGCTCCCGACATTCGTCAACCGTGGCAACAACTTCCTGCTCGACGAGGGCGACCACGACCTCTTTGTGCTTAAGTTCCGTGCCAAGAAGGCAGGCAAGTTTGCATTGAAGATGAAGGACGGAATGCTGGTAGACCGCAATCTCGGCACAGTGGAACTAAAGAACTAACGTCTTGAAACAGATAACGCCAAAGGCGACAATCTAATGACAGGGACAATGTCAAATGTCTTATTTCAAAGACAATTTGATATTGTCCCTTATTTCTTTGTTTGGTTTCTTGTTTGTTACATTTTTAATCACTATCTTTGCAAATACATTATAATGTTTTAGCACACCGTTACAATCGACAAACAACAAAAAATCGCAAAAATCATGCAGAATATCTTCAATGCCAAAAGCGAAAATAAGAGCGTGCTTCTGAAGAAGAACATTCTCAACTATTTCGTCATCAACGGCAACGCCACAATTCAGGAGCTCGCAAAGGTCGTAGCCCTGAGCGTACCCACCGTGACAAAGGCCGTGGGTGAATTGCTCAATATGGGCTATGTAAACGAGTATGGCAAGCAGGAGACGAGTGAAGGACGCCACCCTGTGCTCTATGGTCTTAATCCAGACTCAGGCTATTTCGTCGGAGTGGAGATAAAAGACGGAATGGTGAACATGGGACTTGCCAATTTCCGTGGCGACCTCATCGACATAGACGAGGAGCATCCTTGCCGCATCGACAACACAATGGAGTCGATGGAGGAATTGTGTGATGTGGTGAAAGGATTCATCGAACGATCGGGAGTGAACAAAGAGAAGCTTATCAACGTGCTCTTCTGCATTGGCGGACGTGTGAACTCGGATAGCGGCTATAGCCACACAACCTACAACTTCACAGAGGAACCGCTCACCACGGTACTCTCCAACATCCTTAACTATCCGGTGGCTATCGAGAACGACTCGCGTGCCGTGGCATACGCCGAATACATGAACGGAGCAGTGCATGGCGAGAAGAATGTGCTCGTCATAAATGCCAGCATGGGCTTGGGTCTTGGCATCATCATTGACGGCAAGCTCTACAACGGACGCTCGGGCTTTGCTGGAGAAATAGGCCACATGCACTTGTTCAACAACGAGATTCTGTGCCATTGCGGCAAGAAGGGTTGTCTGGAGACAGAGGCATCGGGCAGAGCCATCATGCGCATAGTGAAGGAGCGCATTGCCGCAGGCGAGTCGTCATTCCTTACACAGGATGGCAAGACCGACTTCACTATCAACGATGTGGTGGACGCAGTGGTGAACGAAGACCCTCTGTGCCTCGACGTGATAGAGCATATAGGATTTGTGCTCGGCGAGACAGTGGCCAACCTCATCAATGTGTTCAATCCCGAACTCGTGGTGGTGGGCGGAATGCTCGCACGCACTGGCGACTTCCTGCTGCAGGCATTGACTGGCTCTATGCGCAAATACTCGCTTAACCTTGTGAGCAAGGACACCCGCGTGGCTTTGGCAAAGTTCAACGATCGTGGCTGCATCATAGGAGCCTGTCTGCTGGCAAGAAAGAAAGTGCTCGAATAAAGATAAGGAGCCATTGTCTGGTGGCAAGTAAAAAAAAAGAAACAAATAACGCTTGTTATCCACTTTTTTTGTATCTTTGTAGAAAGGAAACAAAAACACTCAACAAAATATGAACGACTTTAGAAAATATGCTACCGGACATCTCGGTATGAACGGCTTGGCATTAGACGACGTAATGAAGGCTCAGGCTCAGTACCTCAACCCTTATATACTTGAGGAGCGCCAGCTCAATGTGACACAAATGGACGTGTTCTCGCGCTTGATGATGGACCGCATCATCTTCCTCGGAACCGAAATCAACGACTATACAGCCAATACCATCTGCGCACAGCTGCTCTATCTCGACTCAATAGATTCGGGCAAGGACATCTCAATATACATCAACTCTCCCGGCGGTAGCGTGACAGCCGGTCTTGCCATCTACGACACAATGCAGTTCATCAGTAGCGACGTGTCGACCATGTGTACTGGCATGGCTGCCTCTATGGGCGCAGTGCTGCTCGTGGCAGGCCAGGAAGGCAAGCGCTATGCACTTAAGCACAGCCGCGTGATGATACATCAGCCGCTCGGTGGTGTGCAGGGTCAGGCATCGGACATCGAGATTGAGGCTCGCGAGATACAGAAGTTCAAGAAGGAACTCTACACCATCATCTCCGACCACTCGCATACTCCGTTTGACAAGGTGTGGGCCGACTCCGACCGCAACTATTGGATGACAGCCGAGGAAGCCAAGGAGTATGGAATGATCGACCAGGTAATGACAAGAAAGAAGTAAGGAAAGAGAGAAGAACAATGCCAAAGAAAGTATGCAGTTTCTGCGGAAGAGCAGAAAAGGATGTCAACTTCATCATAACAGGTCTTAACGGCTTCATTTGCGACCAGTGTGCACAGCAGGCCTACCAGATTGTTGTTGAGGCAGGAATCGGTCCGGACGCCGCCAAGCGCAAACGCCGCAACGGATTCGACGTGGAGCTGACCAAAGTGCCCAAGCCAACAGAGATAAAGGAATATCTTGACGAATATATCATCGGCCAGGACGAGGCTAAGAAATACCTCTCGGTGGCTGTCTACAACCACTATAAGCGACTCGCACAGCCTGTCGACGACGCAGGTGTGGAGATAGAGAAGAGCAACATCATTATGGTAGGCTCTACCGGAACCGGTAAGACCCTGCTCGCACGCACCATAGCAAAGCTGCTCAAGGTGCCGTTCACCATAGTCGATGCCACTGTGTTCACAGAAGCTGGCTATGTGGGCGAGGACGTGGAGAGCATTCTCTCACGACTCCTTCAGGTGTCAGACTACGATGTGGCAGCCGCCGAGCGCGGCATTGTCTTCATCGACGAGATAGACAAGATAGCACGCAAGGCCGACAACCCAAGCATCACACGCGACGTGAGCGGCGAGGGTGTGCAGCAGGGCTTGCTCAAGCTCCTTGAGGGAACAATGGTGAACGTGCCGCCAAAGGGAGGACGCAAGCATCCCGACCAGGACTACATTCATGTGGACACACGCAACATTCTGTTCATCTGTGGTGGTGCCTTCGACGGTATCGAGCGTAAGATAGCACAGCGACTCAATGCCCACACCGTAGGATTCAACTCGGTGAAGAACGCTCGCAACATCGACAAGGGCGACCTCATGAAGTATATATTGCCGCAGGACCTCAAGTCGTTCGGACTCATACCCGAGATTATCGGACGTCTGCCGGTACTCACCTATCTCAATCCGCTCGACCGTGAAGCATTGCGCCGCATCCTTATAGAGCCGAAGAACTCTATCGTGAAGCAGTATAAGAAACTCTTCGAGATGGACGGCATAAAGCTCGACATCACCGAAGAGGCTCTTGACTTCATCGTAGACAAGGCAGTGGAATACAAGCTTGGAGCACGTGGACTCCGCTCTATCGTGGAATCCATCGTGATGGATGCCATGTTTGAGGTGCCGTCGAAGAAGGTGGACGAGTTCACTGTGACACGCGAGTATGCCGAGCAGCAGCTTGAGAAGTCACACTTGAAATAATCAAGTTTTAGCATGTGAAGGATTTGAAGAAACAATGAAGAGGGAGAATTTGAAGCCATGGTCTTGTTTATGCCTAAACATTAGGACGATTAAGAATAAGGTTTATGGCTTCAACCTTTCTGCTTCAAGAGTTTCTTTAAGTTCTAATAGAATTAAATCTTACTACTATGACTGGGACAATTAACCTCAACGAACAACTGAAGCATTACTTCGGCTTCGATTCCTTCAAGGGCGAGCAAGAGGCAATCATACGCAACCTGCTTTCTGGCAACGACACCTTTGTGCTAATGCCAACTGGTGGCGGCAAGAGCCTGTGCTATCAGTTGCCGTCGCTGATAATGGAAGGCACGGCGATTGTGATATCGCCACTTATAGCATTGATGAAGAACCAGGTGGATGTCATCAATGGACTCAGCGAGGAGAGTGGTGTAGCCCACTATCTCAACTCCTCGCTCAACAAGGCAGCCATACAGCAGGTGTATAAGGACGTGCGCGAAGGTCGCACCAAACTACTTTATGTGGCTCCCGAATCGCTTAACAAGGAGGACAACCTTGGGTTCTTCCGCTCATTCAAAATATCTTTCTATGCCATCGACGAGGCTCACTGTATCTCGGAGTGGGGACATGACTTCCGACCTGAGTACCGTAACCTGCGCCCTACAATACAGAAGATAGGTGTGGCTCCCGTCATTGCACTCACTGCCACTGCCACCGACAAGGTGCGCATGGACATAAAGAAGAGTCTTGGCATAATGAACGCCCATGAGTTTAAAAGCTCTTTCAACCGCCCCAACCTTTACTACGAGGTGCGCCAGAAGACCAAGGACATCGACAAGCAGATTATTAAGTTTGTGAAACAGCACCCTGGCAAGAGTGGCATCGTTTATTGCATATCGCGCAAGAAGGTGGAGGAACTTGCAGCCGTGCTTAAGGCCAACGACATAAAGGCGGCTCCTTATCATGCAGGTCTTGACTCTGCCACACGCTCGCAGACTCAAGACGACTTCCTCATGGAGCGCATCGACGTGATTGTGGCAACCATAGCCTTTGGCATGGGCATCGACAAGCCCGATGTGCGCTTTGTCATACACTACGACATTCCTAAGAGTCTTGAAGGCTACTATCAGGAGACCGGACGTGCCGGACGCGACGGTGGCGAGGGAATATGTATTGCCTTCTACTCATACAAGGACTTGCAGAAACTTGAGAAGTTTATGGAGGGCAAGCCTGTGGCTGAGCAGGACATTGGCAGACAACTGTTGCAGGAGACAGCTGCCTATGCCGAGAGCTCTATGTGCCGCCGCAAGGTGCTGCTGCACTATTTCGGCGAGGAATATACCAAGGACAACTGTGGCAACTGCGACAACTGCCGGCATCCTAAGGTGAAGCGCGAGGGCAAGGAAGCCTTGCTCATAGTGTTGCGCTCCATACTTGCCATGAAGGAAGGTTTCCGCCAGGACTATTTGGTAGACTTCATCAAGGGTCGTGCCACCGACGATATAGTGTCGCACCACCACGAACAGCTTGAGGAGTTTGGTATGGGCGAGGACATGCCGCCAAAGACATGGAACCCCGTTATCCGTCAGGGTATGATAGCAGGCTATATCCTTAAAGACATAGAAAGCTATGGACTGCTTAAGGTGACGGCAGCAGGCCGACGATTCATAAAAAATCCTGTCGACTTCACCTATGTTGAGGATACCGACTTCACAGAGCAGATGGAAGAAGAGAGCGAGGAGCACGGAGCTTCGGCACTCGACCCAACGCTCTACAGTATGCTTCAGGACTTGCGCCGCAAGACTGCCAAAAAACTCTCTCTGCCTGGCTATGTCATCTTTCAGGACATATCGCTTGAGCAGATGGCAACACTCTATCCAGTGTCGGTAGAGGAACTGCGCAACATTCAAGGCGTAGGTGTGGGCAAGGCTCGCCGCTATGGCAAGGAGTTCTGCCAGCTCATCAAACGCTACTGCGAGGACAACGAGATAGAGCGTCCTGAAGAGATGTTTGTGCGCACTGTGGCCAAGGACTCTATGACCAAGGTGAAGATAATAGGCTATCTCGACCGCCGTATGCCACTCGACGATATAGCCCGCGCCCTAAACCTCGATTTCGAGGATTTGCTCGACGAGATAGACGCTATTGTCTATTCTGGCACTAAGGTAAACATCGATTACTTCCTTGAGGACGTGATGGACGAAGACCAGGTGGACGACATCTACGAATACTTCCGTGAGTCGGAGACCGACAATATAGACGACGCTATGGACGAGCTTGGCGGCGACTATACGGAGAATGAAATAAGATTTGTGAGAATAAAGTTCCTTTCGGAACAAGCAAACTAAATTGAATAAAAACGGCAACATCGCATAGCGAGAATTTAAACGCTATGCGATGTTGCCGTTTTTGTTATCATCAATGCTCCTCGAACAATTCAGGCATAATAAACACCGAATGCACCACTTGTTTCTCTTTCGGTGGAATCTGCATGTAGTTGCCATATATATTAGTAAGGAAGGTGTGAGGGTCGTGTGGGGCAGAGAACGTCTTACCTTCAAACTCGATGGTTGACAGCGGAAACACCGTGTCCTTATGGTGCATCACACCGTAGCCGTTGTTGATGAGGCGGTTGGAGATATGGTCGCACTTATGAGTGGCGAAGGCTATCTTCCACATCAGCTTGCTATGAAGATACTTCGCTCCGAAATAGAAGAACTCCGCAACGGCTCTCCATGAGTATTTGTGCGAGTGGTGGAGTATGGAGTAGCACTTCGACATGTTCCTGCCATATTTCTTGCAGAATTTACGCGACACGTTGGGATAGCTAATCATTGGGAATATGTCGACAAAGAGCCCCTTGGAGTAGGGTAGCGAGAAATCCTCGTTGCCCTCTACGTAGAATGAGTTGAGGTCGCGCACCTTCATGATAGGTTCGCGTGTCTCCTCGGTTTCGGGTGTTTGCAGCACAAGTCCTTCGGGCAGCTCCTTAGGAGCAATCTCGGCAAATCGGTTGGCATCCTCCTCGGTCATGGCAATGTCAATGTCGTCGTCCCAAGGAATGAAACCCTTGTGGCGCACGGCTCCAAGCATGGTGCCACCGTCGAGCCAGTATTTTATGTCGTGTTTGTCGCAGATGCGTGCTATCTCCTCAAGAATGCTTAGCTGCTTGAGTTGGGCGCGTCGCAACTGCTTATTCTTAAATTCTTCTAAGTAATTCATTGTCTGTTTTTCTTATACATTATATATATATACGTGAGGGTGTGTCAAAAAAGGAGTTAGATGAAGTTTGGGCTTTGCCAGTAATTAACAGAAATTAGCTGAAATATTTCTTTCTATAGTCCTTTTAATCTTCTCCTCCATAGTTCCCTCTACTTTCCATCCCAAGTCCTTCAGTTTGTCAGTGGAGTAGACTGATTTCTTCACCACATTGAAACCCTTTTGCTCAGCATCCGAAGGAATCTCCCTAATAACCTTTTTGCCACCCGTGCTTGCTATCATCTCAGCCAATTGCTTAATGGTTATGTTAGAGCTCTCGTCGGCAATGTTGTAGGCATGACCGTTTTCTCCCTTTAGCAAGATGTAGAGCAATGCAGCAGCACAGTCAACCACATAGCACCATGAACGGAACTGCTCGCCCGTGCTTTTCATCACTATGTCCTCGCCAGCGAGAACATTTCTAATGAACTGGGCGTACACACGGTTGTCGTCTTCGGTAAAGCCTGGTCCATAAGTGTGGCAAGGTCGGGCAATGACAGTCTGCATACCATATTCCTCAGCATAGGACACGCAAAGAGTTTCGGCGGCACGCTTGCTCGAAGGATAGCAAGAGCGTGGAGAAGTGGGGTTGACATAGCCGCTGTAGTCTTCGGTGAACACACGTCCGTCACCCTCGCCATACACTTCGCCAGAAGAGACAAAGAGAAAACGCAGTGTACCGTGGCACAGTCCATAGTCCATAAGATTGCTCACACCATAGATGTTAGCCTTGATTACCTCCACAGGATTATTGGCAAAGAAGTTTGGGCTTGCGTTGCTTGCTGCATGAATGATGTAATGGAAGCTGGTATCGCCAGTTAACGGTTCTGTGACGTCGTATTTTACGAAATGGAAAGCTTTGTCGTCGGCATATTTCTTGAATTTCCGCATGGCCCTCTCCTCGTTTCTTCCTGCCGCATAGACATTATAAGCCTTGTTTTTCCGCGACATGAGCACGTCTACCAGACAAGAGCCTATAAGTCCCGTGGCTCCAGTTATGAGAATGTTGCAGCCGCTGAGTCTCTCCCAAGGTATGTCGAGAGTAGCCACCGCCCGTATGTCATCTTCGTAAGTCATAAGCTATAAATATTACTTCAGCCATTCGTCCTTGCTTGTGTGCATCAGTGCCTTCAGAATCTCAAGGTCCTCCACGGTAGTAATCTTGATGTTCTTCTCCGAGCCAGGCACAATGTGCATTTCATATCCTCCCACCTCGGCAATGAGAGTGCAGGATGCAACACTGTCCACAATGCCCTTCTGCTTGGCCTCCTCGTGTATGTTGATGATGTTGCCTAAGCAGAAAGTCTGCGGAGTCTGAGTGCGTATGAGCTTGTCGCGCGGAATGCTCACCGAAGTAGAGAATCCGTCCTCGCTTTCAAGAATAGCCTCGCGACACTTGATGCCAGTGATGGCATAACCATAGGCTTTGCAGATGGCAATATTGCTGCTAATGATGTCCTGTCCGAGCAAAGGTCGCACAGAGTCGTGTATGAGCACAAGGTCGGTGTCCTTGCATCCCTCCTGCTTCAGTCCGTATATACCGTTGTGGATAGACTCCATGCCCGATTTACCGCCAGGGAAAATCCATTTCAGTTTGTCGATGTTAAATTGGTTGGCATAAGCTTGCAGCACCGTCTCCCATCCCTTGAGGCAAACCACGGCAATGGCGTCGATGTCGGGGTGTGTTTGGAAGCAGCGCATAGTATGTATGATGATAGGGCATCCCTCCACGTGCATGAACTGTTTAGGAATATCTTGTCCCATTCTGTTGCCGGAACCTCCGGCAATCAAAAGTGCAATGTTAGCCATATCTTATGTTTTTTAGGAGTTATACATGTAATTATTATAATGCCACAAATTTAGCTAAAAATCCCGAGATAAAGGTCGGTTTATTAAGAATAGATACTAATATACGTAAAAACAATCGTCCATCAGCTGTTAGACGCTTGTCTGTCAGCTGATGGACAATTGTTTTTACTTTACTGTCGTTTATGGTAAAGGAGTTTGTCTTTTACCTTAGAGATTGTTGAGTAAGTCAGCCTTTCCGTCGTTGATAAGTTTGATGACCAATTCGCCGAAAAGCGTGTTCTGCCATGCAAACCAGGGACGAGTATAATTGGAAGCGTCGTCTTTGTTGAACGACTCATGAATGAATCCCATGCCGGCATCGGTGTTGAGCAGAGTCTTCATGCACCAGCGAATCTCGTTGTCGTCCTTCGTAGTGAAGCATTTCATCATTATCGACATAGGCCAAGGCATGTTGTTGCCGACGTGCGGACCGCCAATACCCTCGCCAGCCTTACCGCTGAAGAAGCAAGGGTTGTCCTCGCTCCATACAAACTTGCGTGTGTTCTGATAGATAGGGTCGTCCATATCCACGTCGCCCAAATAACCCATACCCAAGAGTGAAGGCACGTTGGCGTCGTCCATCAACAGATGGTTGCCGAAGCCGTCAACCTCATAGGCGTAAATCTTGCCATACTTAGGATGGTTGTAGACAGCATATTTCTGCAATGCCGACTTCACCTCCTTGGCAAGGTCGCTGCATTGCTGGGCGAGTTGCAATGCCTTGTTCTTCTTGTCCTCGCTTATACTCTTGCGCTTGTTGGCAGTCTCGGCATAGTGGCGCAATATCTCGGCAGCCTTGTTCATTGAAGTCACCGCCATGAAGTTGGACGGGATAAGGAACGGCAGGATAGTGGCATCGTCGGAAGGACGGAATGTTGATGCAATCAAGCCTACTGGTTTGACGGGTGCGCCATAACCGCCCCAGCCAACGGTGTCGAAGGCACGGTCGGTGACACGTGTGAACTGATAGGGATTCTTGCCGTCCTTGCGCTGCTGCTCATGGAATGTCTTGAGGATATTCTCGATAGCCATCATCCATTCGTCGCCAAAGACAGAGTCGTCGCCCGTCACCTTCCAATATTCATAAGCAAGGCGGATAGGGTAGCAGAACGAGTCGATCTCATACTTGCGCTCAAACACCTCAGCCCTCATCTGTGTGCCGTCATTCTGCCATCCGGCTCCCGTGGCACCATCGTTGTAGGCATTGGCATAGCGGTCGATGTTGACACATTTGAATTGTCGCAGAATAACTCCGCGCAACATCTTTCGTAGTTTTTCGTCCTTGTTGGCAAGAGCAACGTAGGGCCATACTTGCGCGCCAGAGTCGCGAAGCCACATGGCAGGAATGTCGCCGGTATAGATGAATGTGTCCTCGTCGCCATTCTCAAGTTCGCGGTAATGAACGGTGCTCTCAAGAGTGTTGGGATAGCAGTTGGCAAACATCCATGCGAGTTTAGGATTGTTCTTCAGCAGTTTCTGCACTTCCTTAATCTTCTTCTCCACAGCTTCAGATGTGAACAGACGCTCGGCCATAGGCGGACGTTTCGACTCATACTTACCATTGACAGGTGTAACCACTTTGGTGTAGCGTGCGTTCACATCCACCGTTGCATTCTCTTGTGCCATTGCCGACATTGCCGACAAGAGGGCGAAAGTTATTATAGATAATCTCATTGTTTTCAGTTTTGTAGATTGTTGTTTATGGTCTGTCGCTCACTTTAGTACCCCATTTCGACGGCTTGTTGCCCATTTGCAGTTCGAGTGTTCCGCCACGCATAATGTCGTCGTACATGATGTAGGACTTGGTGTAGGGTTTGCCATTAAGCTTTGCCGACTGCACATATATATTCTCCTTGCTGTTGTCGGGACAAAGTATGGTGAATGTCTTTCCGTCGCCCACGTTCATTGTAGCCTTGTCGACGATAGGGCTTCCTATGATGTACTTGCCTCCGGCAGGCTCCACCTGATACAGACCCATAGCCGAAAGGATATACCATGCCGACATCTGTCCAACATCCTCGTTGCCGCTCAGTCCGTCGAGCTCGTCCTTATACATCTCGCTCATAGTCTGGCGTATGAGTCGTGCCGCCTTCCAAGGCTGTCCCACGTAGTTGTACATATAGAGCACGTGGTGGCTTGGCTCATTGCCGTGGGCATACTGACCTATGAGACCCGAGATGTCGGGCGAGGCATTGTCGCCGAGCGTACCGTTTACGATGAACAGCGAGTCGAGTTTCGTTGTGAAGTTAGCCTCACTGCCGAAGAGCTTGACAAGTCCATGTACATCGTGCGGCACAAGCCATGTGTATTGCCATGCGTTGCCCTCGGTGTAGTCGTCCTGGCGATGCACAGTGGAGAATGGGTTGAATGGTGTGCGGAATTTGCCGTCGCTGCTCAAGCCGCGCATAAAGCCAGTCTGCTTGTCGAAATAGTGGCGATAGCTCTTGGCGCGCTCGCCAAAGTATTTGGCATCGGCTTTCTTGCCCAACAGTCGTGCTACCTTAGCCACACAGTCGTCTGCTAAGGCATATTCCAAGCCCTTAGCCACAGTCTCCATCTCTGGGTCCTTGTCGTAGGGCAGATAGCCGTATTGCTTGAGCAGTCCAAGTCCGCGCTCGTCGAGCATGGCCGACTTCTTCATAGCCTCGAAGGCAGCCTCCTTGTCCTTGACGTATCCTTTGAGCACAAGGTCGGCAAGTACGGGTATGCCAGGGTTGCCCACCATGCAGTCGGTCTCGTTGCCCATAAGATGCCACACTGGCAGTTTGCCTTGCTGACGGTAGATGTTGACGAGGGTGTTGGCAATATCCGTAAGCATGTCCTTATGGATGATGGTCATCAGCGGATGTGCAGCGCGATAGGTGTCCCAAAGCGAGAAGGTGGTATAGTTGTTGAAGTCGCCTTTATACACCTTGCCGTCGGCTCCGCGATACTCTCCGTTTACATCCGAAAATACCGACGGGGCTATCATCGAATGATACATAGAGGTATAGAATATGCGACGGGCTGCAGGGTCGGAGGTCTCAATCTTTACTTTGGCGAGAGCTTCGTTCCAAGCCTCGTCGGCTGCATCCACTACCTTGCGGAAATCCCAGTCGGGTATTTCTGCCTTAAGGTTCTGCTTGGCATTGGCAATGCTCACTGCCGACAGTCCCACCTTAATTAATATAGGTTGTGTGACGTCGGAAATCCTTATCATCCATCTGCCGCTGTCCAATGGCTCCACTGTGACAGGCTGAGAGAATTCAGCCACGAAGAAGTTCTTCTGGTTTTTAGCCCATCCAGTGGAGAAGCGGTGTCCTGCAATGCTTGTGGCTGTTGTCTCATCCACGGCATAGTCAGTAGGGCTGTCCCAACCTATTCCCTGGAAGAGGTCGAGTATCAGTTTCGCCTGCTTGGTGTCTGCGCCAAATGTGTAGCGGTGGAAACCAGCCCGCTTGGTGGCAGTAAGCTCCACCCATACGTTGGGCTGTTGCAGTTTAACGGCGTAATAGCCAGGGCGCACATTCTCATTGGCATGGCTGAACACCACCTCTTTCTGACTGGCTTCCAACACGGGGAGGAACGCTACATCGCCAAGCTCACCAATGCCTGTGCCACTCATGTGCTGATGTCCAAAACCTATCAGCACTGAGTCGGAATCGTGATAACCAGAGCACCAGTCCCAGCCACGAGTGTGCTCGGATGGACCGAGCTGCACATAGCCGAAGGGCACGTTTGCTCCAAGAAACACGTGTCCGTGTCCGCCAGTGCCTATGCGTTGGTCGATGTATTGTGTCAGATTGGTTGGGGCTTGATTGTTGGAGGCATAGACACTGCCGCCAATCATGCCGCAAGCAATTAGTAATAGGGCTGCTATTTTTGATTTCATATATAGTTGAATATAATTTTAAAAGTTTCGGGTGTTTAGCGCCACCTATTTCTTAGACATGGAATAGGGAGCATCCTCCTCGCTTGTTCCTCTCTGCATGTTCGGCTTCTCCGACATGTTGAAGTTGAGGCTTGCGCCCTGCTTCAGCGAGTTGATGTCGATGTAGTTATGGTTGTACGGCTTGCCGTCAACCGACAAGTTGTCTACGTAGCAGCCATTGCCTTCGGCAGAGATGTTCACTTCCTTGCCATTCTCCAGATGTATCTTCATCGACTTGAAGTAAGGCGAGCCTAATACATACTGTCCTGAACCAGGGCATACGGGATAGAAGCCCATGGCTGAGAACACATACCATGCAGAGGTCTGTCCGTTGTCCTCGTCGCCGCAATAGCCGTCGGGAGTAGGAGTGTAAAGGCGGTCCATCACCTGGTGTACCCAATACTGGGTCTTCCATGGCTGCAGGCTATAGCCGTAGAGATATATGGCATGTTGTATGGGTTGGTTGCCATGAGCGTAGTTGCCCATGTCCATCACCTGCATCTCGCGAATCTCGTGGATGGTGAAGCCATAGTAGCTGTTGTCGAATACTGGCGGCAGGAGGAACACAGAGTCGAGCATCTGGTTGAATCTGTCCTTGCCTCCCATAAGGTTGATGAGTCCTTGTGGGTCGTGGAATACCGACCATGTGTAGTGCCATGCGTTGCCCTCGGTGAAGGCATCGCCCCACTTCAGAGGATTGAAAGGCGACTGGAACTTGCCGTTGAGCAGTCGTCCGCGCATCAAGCCGCTCTCCTTGTCGAACACCTTCTGATAATTCATAGCTCTTTGGGCAAAAGGCTTGAGTTCCTTGTTTGACTTGCCCAATGCCTTGCCAAACTGATAGATGCACCAGTCGTCGTAGGCATATTCCAGTGTGCGTGCCACGCTCTCGTTGATTTTCACGTCGTAAGGCACATATCCCAATTTGTTGTAATACTCATAGCCCAGTCGGCCGGTGGAGTTGACGTCTGGATGAACAGCAGTAGTTCCGTGAACCACAGCCTGCCAAAGAATCTCGGCGTCGTAGCCACGCAATCCACTGAGCCAAGCATCAGCCACTACCGAGGCAGAGTTGTTGCCCACCATGCAGCCGCGGTGTCCTGGACTTGCCCACTCTGGCAGGAATCCGCTCTCCTTATAGGTGTTGACAAGTCCTGCCTGAATCTTGGCATTCACCGACGGATACATCATATTAAGAAGTGGAAACAGGCAGCGGAAGGTGTCCCAGAAGCCAGTGTCGGTGAACATATATCCGTCCTGCACTGTGCCGTTGTATGGACTGTAGTGCTTCACCTCGCCCGATGCAGTAAGCTCATAAAGGGCGCGTGGAAAGAGCAATGAGCGGTAGAGACAGCTGTAGAATGTGCGCAGATGGTCGATATTCTCGTCTTCCACCTCAATCTTGCCGAGCACCTCGTTCCAGCGGTTGCGTCCCTGCTGTTTGAGTTGCTCCATGCTGGCATGTCCCAGCTCGTTGAGATTCTGAACGGCTTGCGCCTCGCTGATAAACGAAGAAGCCACGCGAGCCATTACCTTTTCGCCTCGCTTGCTGGTCTTGAATGTGATGATAGCTCCGGCATGATTGCCTTCCTGCTGTTTTGAGTCCTTCAATTCTCCATTCAATACTGTTTGTGCGGCACTGAAGTCATGGTCGAACTCAATGACGAAATAGTTGCGGAAGTTGTCGGGCACTCCGCCACTGTTGCGTGTGGAATAGCCAACAATCTTGCGCTCTTCGGGGATGATTCTGATATACGAACCCTTGTCGAAGGCATCTACCACGACGTTGGCACTGTCGGTCTTGGGGAAGGTGAAGCTCATGAGTGCGGCACGCTCCGTGGGGCATAGCTCTGCCGTGATGTCGTAGTCGGCGAGATAGACACTATAATAATAAGGTGTAGCCTTCTCTGCCTTGTGTGAGAACCAGCTGGCTCGCTTTTCCTCGTCGAATATGGGTTTGCCAACGGTAGGCATCAGCGAGAACTGACCGTAGTCGTTAATCCATGGACTCGGCTGATGGGTCTGCTTAAGTCCTCTAATCTTTTTGGCAGCGTAGGTGTACTGCCATCCGTCGCCCATCTTTCCAGTTTGTGCTACCCAGAAGTTCATGCCCCAAGGCATGGCAATGGCAGGGTAGGTGTTGCCTGTGGAAAGACCATGATCGGAATCAGAACCCACGAGTGTGTTGACGTAGTCCACCGCATTCTTTACGTTTACATTAATGGCATGAGCCATCATAGCGAAACAAGTAATAAGAAATAGAATTGGTAATCTTTTCATTGAAATTTTGATTGGTTGTAAGATTTAAATCTTGTAGTTTACGTGCAAAATTAGAAAAAAAAAATCAAACAATAAGTTGGTTTAGTATAAAAACGAGTAAAAAACATGAAAAAAGTATTTTACAGATGTTCAAACGTATAATTGATGTATATAATTCCAAGAAGTGTAAAATATATAGGGTTGTTGTAAATTTTAATTGAAAAATTAATGCGGATTAGAAAAAAAAATGATAATTTTGCAACTGACAAACTAATCACATATACATCCAGGTAAATAGTTTTACCTGCAAACAAAGAGAAAAAATTAAAATAACTATTACAATCAAAATAAACTAAAATTTACTTCTATGTCAAAACGAGTACAAACGGTCGGCATAATGATGGCTCTTATGGCTTTGCCCTCAGGAGTTGTTTATGCTTCGACATCACCTGCTCAGACTGTAGCACAGAATGTGCAGCAGGATGCAGATTGTAAGGGAGTCGTAATTGACGCCACAGGCGAGCCTGTTATTGGTGCTTCAGTAGTAGTGAAAGGCAAGACTGGAGCTGGTACAGTTACTGATATCGACGGCAACTTCACTCTTAAGAATGTGAAGAAGGGCGAGACTCTGCGCATTACTTCTCTTGGTATGACCCCAGTTGAGGTCGTATACAATGGCAGCAATGTAAAGGTGACACTTAAGGACGACTCTAAGGCACTTGACGAGGTGGTAGTTACCGCTCTCGGTATCAAGCGTGAGCGCAAGTCGCTTGGTTATGCCATTCAGGATGTTAAGGGCGACGCTATCCTTAACTCACATGAGAACAATGTGGCTAACGCCTTGACTGGTAAGATTGCCGGTGTGCAGATCACACGTTCAAGTAATGGTCCTGGCGGTTCTTCCAAGATTCAGCTCCGTGGTAACAACTCTGTGACTGGTCTCAACCAGCCGCTTATCGTAGTCGACGGTGTGCCTATGGACAACTTCACTGGTGCCGACAACAACGACTACTGGAACCCGTCTGCCGATATGGGTAACGGTCTTTCGGATATCAACCCTGAGGACATCGAGTCAATGTCTGTGCTCAAGGGTGCATCGGCTGCTGCCCTCTATGGCTCACGTGCAGGTAACGGTGTAATCCTTATCACAACTAAGTCGGGTCGTCAGACCAAGGGTCTTGGCATTACTGTCACTGGTACAGTTTCAGCCGAGAGCGTCTTCATGAAGCCCGATATGCAGACTACATACGGTCAGGGTACACAGGGCGTGTATAACTCTACCAGTGGTCTTAGCTGGGGTCCGCGCATCGAGGGTCAGGAGTATGTGCGTTGGGATGGTCAGAAGGTCAAGATGCAGTCTTACGACAATCTCGACAACTATTATGGCACTGGTACTGAGTTGCAGGAGAACGTAACCCTCTCTCAGCAGTATGGCAAGACATCTATCTATGCCTCTATGACCAACATGAACAACAAGTCGATGACTCCGGGTGCCAAGCTCAACCGTACCAACCTCATGCTTCGTGGCGTGACATCATTCGGCAAGAACGATGCTTGGACATTCGACGGCAAGGTGCAGTATATCCGCAACAAGGCTAACAACCGTCCGGTTTCGGGTAATAACAACAACAACTCTGCCCTCGGACTCTACACCTTCCCGACAACTCTTGACATTCGCGACTTCGAGAATTGCATCGACGAGAACAACGAAATGGTTTGGTGGAACAAAGACGGCAACAACCCTTACTGGATGAGCAAGTACAGCCTCTCGGATGACTCGCGCGACCGTTTCCTCATGAATGCTTCGTTGAAGTATAAAGTATTGTCGTGGTTGACTGCCGAAATCAAGGCCGGTACCGATATGTATACACTTGAGGCTACCCGCCGTGTGTACTCGGGCAACTCAAACGTTACTACTCTCTATGAGCAGAACATCAACCACTTCTATGAGAACAACTTCAGCTACCTCCTCACAGCCACAAAGGACAACATCTTCGACAAGTTTGGTGGCACTGTGACATTCGGTGGCAACCTTATGGCTACCAAGAAGACTGGTATGAAGGGCTTGGCTTCAAAGCTCGTCATTCCTAACAAGTTCTCTCTGAACAATGGTGAGAATAAGGCAGACATCTCTGAAACCTACACACAGAAGAAGATCAACTCTCTCTATGGTACAGTAGGCATAAACTATGATGGATGGGCTTTCCTCGACGCTACATTCCGTAACGACTGGTCGTCGGCACTTTCCAAGGAAAACCGCTCGTTCTTCTATCCTTCAGTGTCTGCATCATGGCTCTTCGGCGAGATGTTCAACAAGATTGGCAAGAAGATGCCTTCTTGGTTCTCGTTCGGTAAGATTCGTGCTTCTTATGCCGAGGTAGGTAACGATATGGATCCGTATCAGCTCTACAACCTCTACTCTACAAGCCCCGACTCTCATGGCGGTATCACAGCTTCGAGCAGCAACACTCTTTACAACAAGAATGTGAAGAACGAGCTTATCAAGTCGTATGAGGTGGGTGTGGAGTTGAAGTTCCTCAACAACCGTTTGGGATTGGACTTCGCATGGTATAAGTCGAACGCTACCAACCAGTTGATGAACCTCCCGGTTAACTCGCTTTCTGGCTACAACTACAAGAAAATCAATGCTGGTGACATCCAGAACACTGGTGTCGAGTTGATGGCTTATGCTACTCCTATCCGTACAAAGGACTTCGAGTGGACAATCAACTACAACATCTCTCATAACAACAACACCATCAAGGACCTCTACGACGGTGTAGACCGTTATCAGCTTGGCGGTTACGACAATATCCGCATCTATGCTATTAAGGGCGGTAAGTATGGCGAGATTTGGGGCACCAAGTTCCTCCGCGTAGAGGATGGCCAGTACAAGGGTCAGCTTCTTCTTACATCCGACGGTCTGCCACAGGCAACATCCGAGATGGAGAAGATTGGCGACCAGCAGGCAACATGCAACATGGGTCTCACCAACAGCTTCTCTTACAAGGGATGGAACCTCAGCTTCCAGATTGACGCACGTATTGGTGGCGAAATCTTCTCTGGTACAAACGCCATGATGCAGCGTTCGGGTACAGCAGCAGCAACAGCTCCTGGCGGCAAGCGTGTAGACGACATGGTAGTGGCAGGTGTATACAAGGACGCAAGCGGCAATTATGTGCAGAACACCAACAAGGTGACAACACAGCAGTATTGGAATGCCGTAGCTGGCACTGGCAACATGGGTATCGGCGAGGCTAACATCTACAGCGCAAGCAACATCCGTCTGCGTAACGTGTCTCTCGGCTACAATGTGCCTTCAAGCATCCTTGCAAAGACCAACTTCATTCAGTCGCTCAAGGCTGGTTTCACTGTGACAAATGTCTTTATGATTCACAGCAACATGAACGGCATCGACCCTGAGTCGGTATTTGCTACAAGCACCAACGCAACTGGTTTCGAGTATGCAGGTATACCTACAACTCGCAGCTTCGTGTTTAATGTATCAATCGGTTTCTAATCAATTAATGAACACAATTTATGAAAACGAATAAATTCATAATGTCTGCTATGATGGCACTCGCTCTTGGTGGAGCGATGACATCTTGCTCTGACTTTGAAGAGGTGAACGAGAACCCGATGTCAACGGGTGCAGACAAGATAAAACCATATTATTCGCTCTTTAACTCTATCCGCGGCGCACAGCAGAATCCGGATATTGCCGAGCGTTTGTTTGTTATCAACTGGATGGGTGCTGCTCGTCAGGGCTCTGATTATGATGTTCCTGCAGGCCGTAGCTATGATGCCTACAATGAGGCTGCCTTCAACCAGATGTCTTCATGGCTTAAGAATGCCTATACTGCTGTAGCGTTGGCTGAGAATCCTCAGGGCACTGTCAGTGCCCATGAGAAGGAGTTCTATCCCAATGTTCTCCAGTTTGCACGTATCTGGCGCGCTTATCTCATGAGCGAGTTTACCGACGATTTCGGTCCGGCTCCGCTTGACGGTTTCCAGGGCAATGCTCCTACATTCAGCTCTGAGAAGGATGTTTATTACTGGATGCTCGAAGAGCTTGCCGACGCTATCGGAAAGATTGACACATCGGTTGAGCCTAACGCTTCGGAGAAGAAGAACGACCCGGCTTACGAGTTCAATGCTGCTAAGTGGAAGAACTATGCTATCTCTTTGCGTATGCGTCTTGCCATGCGCCTCTCTGAGGTAGACCCCGATAAGGCTAAGAGTGAGTTTGAGGCTGCCGTAAAGCAGGGACAAGGCATCACTACTGCCGACGGAACATTCCGTGTTCAGGAATATCCGGGTTGGGACGATTGGTCTGGCGTAATGAGCCGTTCATGGGACTCGCAGATTATGACCGCCACAATGGCAAACCTTACCACCAACTTGGGTGGCGCCAACTCTGTTGACGCTCTTGCAAAGGTGGTGAAGTCGACAACTACCGACGCAGAAGGCAATGAGGTGGCTAACCGTTATGCAGCATACGTTAAGGACGCTTCCAACTATCTTGGTTTGGACATCAACAAGCATGCTGGTGCTTATACCGACAACCCGACAAAGCAGACATTCTTCGACGGTCTGCCTTCGAAGGTAGACCCACGTGCCTTGAAGTATTTCTTCCTGCCGGGTGACTATGCCAACCGTTTGCAGACAGGCTATGTAGGTGCCTTCAACTCGGAAAAGGCTTCGCATAAGCAGTGGCTTATGGACAAGGACAAGAAGGCTGAAGCAACTGTTGATGCTACATTCGCATGGAATGGTCTGAACGCCGGTTATGGTCATGATGAGGCTGCTACAAACAATGGTCTTATCAATGGCTCGGATATTGTGACTGGCTCATATGGTGCCGAGGGTACATACCCAGCCATTGCCGATGACTATCGCAACAACACCAACAAGCGTGTGTTCTTCGGTCCGTGGGAGACTTACTTCCTCTTGGCTGAGGCTGCAGAGCGCGGATGGAGCGTAGGCACAACAGCCAAGGAAGCTTACTATGCTGGTATCAAGGCAAGCTTCGCGTATAACGACATGGAGGACCTTTATGACGCATACATCGCTTCTGACGATTACAACCGTGTAGGTACATCAGTAAACTGGGATCATACAACCGAGCCTACTGCTACACAGATGACAATCAAGAGCGCGTATACTGGTGCAGAGTCGACAGTGACCTACAACTATCCTAACGCTCAGAACATCATGTATCCTGGCAAGAAGCTCAACGACCACATGACAAAGATTATCACTCAGCTCTACATAGCCAACACTCCGTGGTTGCCGCTTGAGAACTGGAACAATCACCGTCGTCTTGGTCTGCCGTTCTTCGAGATTCCTACTTCTACAATGTCGCTTACAAATATGCCAGAGTGGTCGGTTGAGTCTTACAAGAAGGCACAGAACATCAATCTGTTTGTACAGCGTCTGAAGTATCCTACAACTCTCCAGTCGTCGGATGCTGATGGCTACAAGCAGGCTGTCGGTCTGCTTAAGGGTGGCGTTGACAGCCAGTACACTCCGCTGTGGTGGGCTATTGGTGGTCATTAATTTGATTCCCCTTATTAATGAGGAAACAGCTGTAGAGTAATGATTCTGCTATATTTTTATAAATCAAGATGCATTTGAATGCAATTCTTACGAATTGAACAAGTTAAATGTACTACTTGATGACTAAAAAATAGACGAAATCACTTACTATAATAATAGGCTGGAAAAAGTCTTAATAGAAGACCCTTTTTGGTCTTCTATTAAGACCAACCCTCAAGTATTATTAAGACCAAGCTCGGTCTTAATAATACTTCAAAAAAATGACAAGCGGGGGTAGGTTTTTGAGGCTCGATTTTTATTGTCCAAACAGAGTTTTGGTGTGTATAGGTTTGGACTTATTCTTAGCTTGAAATTATGTAATAAATTATGTAAGCGTTAGTTCGTTTATCAATTTATTTAAATAATAAGAATCTGTAGTGCTTGCATAAGATTGTGTCTAAACTTAGTAATTAGGACCATCAGTAGTATGTAGAATGGTCTATATGTATAGTTTTACCTCAAATCATATTTTTTTCTTTCTTATATTTTGTTGTTCAGTCGTGCATTCTCCTTTTTTTTTCGTAACTTTGCAAAAATGGTGCCTATTGCATTGGATAACAGCAATTCCAGGCATGGTGTGCTATGGCTCCGGACATTTTTTACCGGAGTGATTGATTATTATTCTGAAACTTTTATAATAAGAAAGAAACAAAAAATGGCAGAATCCAATTTCGTTGACTATGTGAAGATATATTGCCGTTCGGGCAAAGGTGGCAGGGGCTCAATGCACTTGCGCCATGTGAAGTACAATCCTAATGGAGGTCCCGACGGTGGCGACGGTGGACATGGCGGCAGCATCTATCTGCGTGGCAACCACAACTACTGGACATTGCTCCACCTTAAGTTCCAGCGTCACGTCTTTGCTGAGCATGGAGGCAACGGTGGTCGCGACAAGTGTCACGGCAAGGACGGTAAGGACATTTACATCGATGTGCCGTGCGGAACCGTGGTGTATAACGCCGAGACTGGCAAATATGTGTGCGATGTAACCTACGACGGTCAGGAAGTGCTGCTTCTTAAGGGTGGTCGAGGTGGATTGGGCAACTTCCAGTTCCGCACTGCCACCAACCAGACTCCGCGCTACGCCCAGCCGGGCGAGCCTATGGAGGAGATGACTATCATCCTTGAACTTAAGTTGCTTGCCGATGTAGGTCTTGTAGGTTTGCCTAATGCGGGCAAGTCGACATTGCTCTCAGCTGTGTCGAGCGCGCGTCCTAAGATAGCCAACTATCCATTTACAACGCTTGAGCCGTCGCTTGGCATTGTTGACTACCGCGATCATAAGTCGTTTGTAATGGCCGACATTCCTGGCATTATTGAGGGAGCAAGCGAGGGCAAGGGTCTCGGATTGCGATTCCTGCGCCATATTGAGCGCAACTCGTTGCTGCTCTTCATGGTGCCAGGCGACACCGACGACATAAAGAAAGAGTATGAGTTGTTGCTCAACGAGTTGCAACAGTTCAATCCCGACATGCTCACCAAGCACCGTGTGTTGGCTGTTACGAAGTGCGACTTGCTCGACGAGGAACTTATGGATATGTTGCGCGAGACTCTGCCCAATGACCTTCCGGTGGTGTTCATATCGTCAGTGACTGGTCTCGGCATACAGGAACTCAAGGATATTCTGTGGCGTGAGCTTAATGCCGAGAGCAACAAGCTCCAGGTTATCACTTCGGAGGACACACTTGTTCACCGCGACAAGGATATGAGCCGCTTTGCCGAAGAGCTTAAGGCCGAGGGTGAGGACGAGATAATATATCTTGACGACGAGGACATCGAGGATATTGACGACATCGAGGATCTCGACGACTTTGAATACGAGGAGGACACCAAGAATGAGTAATCAGAAACCGGTGCTTTCCTATTATAATATGTCTGACGGTGTGGTGGCTTTCTCTACCACACGTCATGGCGGAGTGAGCGAGGGCAATTATGCCTCGCTCAACGTAAATGAGTATTGTGGCGATAATGCGGAGCATGTGGCAGCCAACCGCAAGTTGCTTGCCACAGAACTTAAGATAGACTCCAACCGTATAATTATTCCTCATCAGACGCATGGTGTTGAGACACGTATCATAGGTAGTGAGTTTCTTGCTTTGCCAGAAAACGTCAAACGCATGTTGCTTGAAGGGGTTGATGCTGTAATTACTAATGTAAAGGGGCTTTGTATAGGAGTGTCAACAGCCGATTGTATTCCTGTTTTGCTTTACGATGAGGAACATCATGCAGCTGCTGCCATTCATGCTGGATGGCGAGGCACATTGGCACGTATAGTACACAAGGCTGTGCTCGAAATGCGCATGGCATACAATACCGACCCTGCAAAGCTGATAGCTGTAGTTGGTCCTGGCATTTCAATTGAAAACTTTGAAGTGGGCGATGAGGTGTATGAGGCTTTCGAGCAGGCTGCTTTCGACATGGATGCCATTGCCGAAGAACAGATTAAGCGCAATCCCGACGCTATCGACTCCGCCAAACGCTTCGAGAAGAAATGGCATCTCAACCTGCCTCTCGCCAACAAGATGCTGCTGATGCACACTGGCGTGAAGGAGGAGAACATACAAATGTCGGACATCTGCACCTATAGCCGTGTCGACGACTATTTCTCGGCACGTCGGTTGGGTGTGGAGTCAGGACGAATTTATACGGGAATAATATTGAATTAAGATTCTTTTTTAGATGATGAATATACGCAAAATTCTTTTACCTTTAGCCTTCGCGGTGGTGATAACCACCACCGCGTCGGCACCCGTAAAGCAGCAGTTCACTGCCGCCGAACAACAACAAATCAGTATCGAAACTCCAGGACTATTCACGCGTTCCGATGCCTTCAACGTTGACTTGAGTGCGTTGAAGGCATCGGAATATTCGTTCCCGTTGCCAGTAGGCAAGGCTACGGTGCGCAAGAACAACACGATAGAGATAACCACTACCGAGGGAGATGCTGTGAAGTCGATGTTTGAAGGCATTGTACGACTTTCGCGCAAACATCCTGATTACGGCAATGTGATTGTGGTGCGCCACCGCAACGGTTTTGAAACAGTGTATGGCAACAACGCTCAGAATCTTGTAAATGTGGGCGACTATGTGCGTGCAGGACAGACCATTGCAATTGCAGGTAGCAGCGAAGGCAAGATTTTCTGCGACTTTGCCATTATGCTGAATGGAGGACGAATAAATCCTTCGGCAGTAATAAATGTCAAAACTCACCAACTGCGCCGACAGACCTTGCTCTGCGAGAAGGACGGACAATATGTCAACGTGAGTGTGCTTGGCGACAAGGTAGACATCGAAGAAACCAAGGAGGAAATGAAGCTGGATGACGCTTTCGAGAAGACAGCTACATTCAAGTGGAATCTGGAACAAATGGAGAAGCAACGCTGGGCTTATCCGTTGCCCGGAGCCAAGGTGATAAGCCCCTACGGAGGCAAGCGCCGCCACGCTGGTGTCGACCTCAAGACAAAGCCCAACGACGAGATTTTTGCTGCCTTTGATGGGGTGGTTACTCGTTCATCGCCTTATGCCGGCTATGGCAACTGTATTGTGATTCGCCATGCCAACGGGTTGGAGACTCTGTACTCTCATCAGTCGAAGAATCTCGTGAAGGTAGGCGACAAGGTTAAGGCTGGTCAGGTGATAGGTCTTACCGGACGTACAGGACGAGCATCTACAGAGCATCTGCATTTTGAGACTCACTTCAAAGGCAGACGCTTCAACCCTAATCTTATATTCGACCATACGTCGCATGACTTGCAGCAGGTGACATTGACCATGACAAAAAATGGTGGTATAACGTCGAAGAAGAACTAAAAGATGGGGTAACTGTTGAAAAATATATACGTATTATAAAAAACACTGTCGCTTGTGGGCGGCAAATATTAAAAACTAAAAGATCAACAAAATGGAAGAGAACAAGAATCTGTTTCAAGAAGTGAATGAAGGTTACACAATGCACGAGGCTATCGAGGAGGCAAAACGTTGCCTGCACTGCAAGGTGCCACAGTGTAAGAAGGGATGTCCTATAAGCCATGATATTCCAGACTGGATTCACGAACTATCTATGGGTAACTTTGGCAATGCCATGCACATCATCAACGAGAAGAGCAATCTGCCTGCTGTGTGCGGACGTGTGTGTCCACACGAGAAACAGTGTGAGGGACATTGTGTGCTTGGCAAGAAGGGACAGGGCATTCATGTGGGAAAACTCGAGCGTTTCCTTGCCGACTTTGACGGCAACATGGGACTGATACGCGAGAAGCTTCTGCCTAAGACACGTGGTAAGGTGGCTGTCATTGGCTCTGGTCCTGCGGGACTTACCATTGCTGGTGACCTCTCGCGTCAGGGATTCAATGTCGAGATATTCGAGATGGAGCCGGAACCGGGCGGAGTGCTCATGTTTGGTATTCCTGAATATCGATTGCCTAAGGACATCGTGCGCCGCGAGATAAAGAAGATGGAGGAGCTTGGTGTGGTTATCCACTGCAACACCACTATTGGCAAGGACTACACTGTAGACGACCTCTTTGCTCAGGGATTCGACGCTATATTCATGGGCACTGGTACTGGCAAACCTCAGAAACTTGATATACCCGGTGGCGACATTAAGGGTGTGCGACAAGCCATTTGGTTCCTGCGCCGTGTGAGTCTATACAATGAGGGTAACCTCGACCGTAAGGAGGTTGTTGTGGGCAAGGGCGACCGTTGCTTCGTAATCGGTTGCGGCAATACCGCAATGGATGCTGCACGCACTGCTGTGCGTTTGGGTGCCGAGAGCGTTGAAGTGGTCTACCGCCGCACTATTAATGATATGCCTGCACTTCGTTCTGAATATGACGAGGCTGTGGAAGAGGGCGTAAAGTTCAATTGGGAGTCTAATATAGTTGAGATTCATAGCGATGAAAACGGTAAGATGACAGAGGTTGTGATAGAGACAAAGCAAGGCGAACGCCGTGTGGAGAAAGCCGACTATGTGCTCATGGCTCTTGGCTCAAAACCTGCAAGCCGCATAGTGTCGACAACAACTGGCATTGAGGTTGACGACCGTGGCTATGTAGTTACACGCGAGACTCCTTATGGCATGACTACTCGTAAGGGTGTGTTTGCCGGAGGCGATGTCGTTAATCGTCCGTCAACAGTGGTGCTTGCTATGCACGACGCTAAGATGGTGGCAGAGGGCATTGCACAGTATGTGGATGCAATAAAGCTTCTTGAGGCAATAGGTTAATAATACACATTATTATATATATAAGTAACTCCTTCGGGATTCGTTCGGGATTCGTTCGGAATGCAAAAAGCCCCCGATGCGTCACGCATCGGGGACTCCAAATAGCTCTTTTATTTATTATAATGAAAATGCTGCGAATTAGAAACTTGCAGCAGTCAATACCTTAGATATGTTACTGATAGGCTAAAAAGTTTTCATCAACACTTCTCTTAGGTCGTCACTCTTAGCAAGTCCGAGTTTCTTACGTATATGTATTCTCACCGAACTGATGTTGTTGGGTGTTTTGTTGAGTATTGACGCTATTTCATATATCAATACTCTGTTAATTCTTATGTAATCGATTGAAAATGAGAGAGTTAAT